>Ga0164294_10000087_pt1 | contig 84922 bp, 78 predicted proteins | sample GEODES005metaG_FD_111479 | JGI IMG/M metagenome (GOLD analysis project Ga0164294, IMG submission 111479) | Oligotrophic lake water microbial communities from Sparkling Lake, Wisconsin, USA - GEODES005 metaG | ecosystem: Environmental > Aquatic > Freshwater > Lake | place: USA: Sparkling Lake... | reverse complement strand
GGCCGAGACCGCGACAAAACACGCCAGTGCGGTCCACGCGTGCATCGTCCCGATACCGGCGGTGCCGATCGCCAACCCGGCTGCGGCGCAGATGAACAGCACCTTGGGGTTGACCACCGCCAGCACCATCGCCGTGACCAGCGTGGCGTTGGAGCCGTAGGTGAGCAGCCGTCGGGTGGACTGTCTCACCGCCACCTCCGCGATTCGATGCTTCGCCAGGTGAGGAAGAGGAAGGCGAAGGTGAAGAGGACGAACCAGGCGACATCGGCAGAGTCGATGACCCCGCGGGTGAAGGGCTCGACATGGGTGAGGAAGGAGAGGTGGCGCAGGGCCGTGCGGGCGGCGTCGACCGTCACGAGCTCGGCCGCCGAGCCGCTGAGCCAGAAGGGCAGCAGCAGCAACACGCCGCCGAGGCCGGCCGCCACGGGCTCATCGGTGAGCGACGACGAAAAGAGCCCCGCCGACACAAAGGCAGCACAGCAGAGCAAGAGCCCCAGGTAGCTGGCGCCGATCACGCCCCAGTCGGGATCGCCGTAGTATTCGAGGATCACCGGAAAGAGGCCCGTGCCCGCGAGCAGAAGCAGACAGAGGGTGAAGCTGGCCGCCCACTTGCCGCCCAGCAGGCTCCACAGGGGCACCGGCGCCGTCATCATCAGCTCAAAGGTGCCCGTGCGGCGCTCTTCGGCGAAGTGGCGCATCGTCAGCAGCGGCAGCAGAAAGAGCAAGGTGACCGAGAGGTTGCCCAGCATCACGCGCAGGCTGGCCTCGCCGGTCATCGACACGCCCATGTAGAAGAAGAGCCCGGCCAGAAAGAGGAAGACGCCCAGGAAAACGTAGGCGAGCGGGCTCACGAAGTAGATGCGCATCTCTTTCTTGTAGATGGCCAGCAGGTGGGACATCTCAGCGCTCCTGCCCGACGATGGTGAGGAAGGCCTCTTCGAGCGAGGGCTGGTGGCGCTCCATGGCGCGCAGGGTCCAGCGCTCGTCAAGGGCGAGGCGGGCGATGGCGGTGCGCGGATCGGCCGGCGCCCGCACCTCGAGCAGATGCAGGCCCTCCGACAAGCCGATCGGGGAGACCCGCTCGACCTGTGGCAGGCTGGCGACCTTGGTGGCCACCGCCGCGGCGTCGAGGTCGGGGGCGCCCAACTCGATGCGGAAGCGCACCCCCGCACCCACCCGCGCCCGCAGCTCGTCGAGGGTGCCGTCGGCGGCGACCTTGCCCTTGGCGATCAGCACCGCCCGGCGGCAGAGGATCTCCACTTCGGAGAGGATGTGCGTGGACAGAATCACGGTGCGGTCTTCGGCGAGGTTTTGGATGAAAGAGCGGATGCCGACGACCTGACCGGGGTCGAGGCCGCTGGTGGGCTCGTCGAGGATCAGCACCGCCGGATCGTGCAGCACCGCCTGGGCGAGCCCCACGCGCTGGCGGTAGCCCTTGGAGAGCGAGCCGAGGATGCGGCCCTCCCAGCCCTGCAGGCCTACCTTCTCCATCACCTCGCCGATCTTGCGGCTGCGCCCCTTGGCCGGCACCTCGCGCAGCTCGGCGACGAAGTGCAGGTAGTCGCCGATGGTGAGCTCGGGGTAGAGCGGCGGGGTCTCCGGCAGGTAGCCAACCCGGCGCCGCACCGACATCGGGTCTTCGAAGACATCGAAGCCGGCGACCACCGCGCGCCCTTCGCTCGCCGGAATGAAGCCGGTGAGCATGCGCATGGTGGTGGTCTTGCCCGCGCCATTGGGCCCGAGGAAGCCGAGGACTTCCCCCTTGCCCACTTCGAAGCTCACGCCGTCGACCGCCAGGAAGCGGCCGAAGCGTTTGGTGAGCTGCTGTGCGGAGATCATCGCGGTTGCATCCTCATCGGCGGCCGGGCTGCGGCGTCGGGGGTGGGCGCCGACCCCCGGAACCCTGTGATCGGCCGCCCCGACGGCCGCTCCTTGTAATCGACCGCCTCGCCAGGGTAAAGCCGGCCGACTGTCCTGGAGGTCATCTGCTCGCCCCCCTGATGCTCGCCGCTCTCCTCGCCGCCGAGCCGGTGGAGGCGCGCATCGACCACATCGCCCTCGTGGTCGGCGAGCGCGTGGTGCTCGGCTCCGACCTCGCCGTCGAAGAGCGCCTCGCCCAGATGGACCCCATCCCCATCCCGGCCTTGCAGCGGCGCCGCGCCGCTTCGCGCGAAGAGTGGCTGATCGACGCCGCGGTGATCCGCGGCCTCGCGGGATCAACCTCTGTCTACACGCCCTCTCCCGCCGATGTAGCCTTGCGGGTCGAACGGGTGCGGGCACAGATGCCCGATGAGGGCGCCTGGTTCGTCTTTCTGGCCACGGCGGGCCTCACCGCCGACACCTTCGCGAGCCTCATCTACACCCGCCTCGTGGTCGAGCGGTACGTTCAGCGGAACGCTGGCGTGGTGGCGCTGGGGGACGGGCCCGAGGCCGATGAGGCCTACGCCGCCTGGGTCTCCGGGCTGCGGGCGCGGGTTGCCATCCGTCGACCGGCCTTGCCATGAACAGAGCTCTTCGAGAGGCGGAGTCGGGCGACGTCGCCGCCCTGGTCGCGCTGGAGCGCCTGTGTTTTGGCGAGGGCGCCTGGGGAACGGGCGCCGTCACGGGCGCGCTTCGGCCGGGCCCGGCGCTGGTCTGGGAAGAGGAGGGTCAGCTCCTCGGCTATGCCCTCGCCGCCGTCGTCCTCGACGAGGCAGAGCTGCACCGCATCGGCGTGGCGCCGACCTCCCGCGGGCAGGGCATCGCAATCGCGCTCCTCGACGCCCTCGAAGCGGCGGCCCAGACCCAAGGCGCCGAGCGGCTCTTCTTGGAGGTGCGCGCCGACAACGCCCCCGCCGTCGGCCTCTACGAGCGGCAGGGCTTTGAGAAGATCGGCCGCCGGCCGCGCTACTACGCCGATGGCGTCGACGCCCTGCTCTATGCGCTCGTTATTTCGCGCCGAAGGAGAAGGGCACCGTGAGCGCCATGTCTTCGCAGACGCCCTGAAACTTCCAGCCGCCGACCACACGACCGAGGCAGCTCTCGAAGCCGGCGTCCTTGCCGTTCTGGGCCAGCACCTGCACCTTGGAAGCCCGACCGTCGCGGCCCAGCGTGAAGCTCACGCGCCAGCTGCCGCGCAGGCTCTCGTTCTGCTTGAGCGCCTGCTCGTAGCAGGCCTGCACCTGGGCCCCCGACGACTTCACGCGACCGCGCACCATCGTCTCGATGTCACCCTCGTCTTTGAGGCAGGAGCCTTCCATCTCCTTGGCCGAGGGACCGCCCGAATTGACCGCGAAGGGGTCACCCGTGGCGGCGCCGGCGGAGACGGTGGAGCCGCGCTGCTCGGGCGGGGCGCTGGTCGCGGTGGCGCCGCGACCCGACGAGCCCTGCCCGGAGGCCTGGGCGCTCGCCTCGGGCGGGCTGGACTTCTCGCCGTTGGAGGACTTGCGGCCCGGCTTGGACTTGCTGGCCGTTCCGCCTTCGGCGGCCGCGGGCGCCGCGTCGGTGACGGCGGGATCGGCGATGTCGCGGTGCTTGGAGACCGGCATGATCACCCAGTCGTCTTCCAGCGCAAATTCCGAGGGCTTGGGCGAGGGCCAGATCACCACCACCAGCGCGCCGACGGCCGCAAGGGCGAAGGCGACCAGGGCCAGGCGGCTCTTCTTTTCTTGCTTGACCTGCGCCACCTCCTTGATCAGCTTCTCTTCTTGCACCTTCTCGGCGTTTGGATTGGTGGGCGCCTCTTCGCCGGGGATCTCGATCAGGCAGTGGGGGCAGTGTCCGCCATAGGTCAGGAGATCCGCCTTGACGTCGCCACGACAAAAGGGGCACACCGCCTCAGGAGAGCCGGAGTTGGCATGAGGCACGGGGGATGCGCCAGCGGACATTCAGCCTCCAAAGGAACCAAGCCGACCGTTGCTCTTCCGATCGACCCAGCCGCTCCCACCTTGACAGAAGCAGCCCTACGAAAGACAAGCGACGCGGCTCTGCAGATCGGTCGGGCAACGTGCAGCCCAGCCCGGGGCCTGCGCGGACCTCGCCACACCTGCCGCCACGCGGAATTAGCACCGGGGTGCCCTCGCTGGCAAGGCAGGGGCCGCGCCTCACCGCCCCCCCGGTCTGCCTTTTGACACCGATGGGCGGCTCGTTTAGGCAGGAGGCCTCGAATTCAAAGCGCCCGTACGCCGATCCGCGACGCCCGCGCTGCGACCCGGGCGCCTGCGCGCCCCTTGGAGGGCAATCGATGAGCAGCGCCCGAGACTTTCTGCAGTCTTCGCTGGGAGACTCGCTGGTGCCCCTGCTGCGCCAACCGATCGAGGACATCCTCTACGAGACCCTCGACAAGCGCGCCGTCCCCAATCGCAACGATTGGAAAGAGCTGCGCGACGGCCTCAACAGCCTGCGCGGCCAGCTCGCGGGCGCCACCGGCGGGGTCAAGCGCCTCGCCGACGCCGTCGAAGGCGTCGAGGATCGCATCAGCGACCTGGAGTCGGCCGAGCCGCTCGGTCCGCGCGTGGTCGCGCTCGAAGGGCAGGTACGCAGCCTCGCCGAGCAGCTCTCCCGCGTGGAGGCGCTGCTCATCGCGATGGTGGAGCGGCCCATCCCGGAGGCCCTCCCCGAGCCCCCCGTCGAGCCGGCCGCCGAGCCGGTGGCCGAAACCCAGACCGAGGGCGAGCGCTGCGCGGCCCCCGGCTGCACCGAGCTGCCGCGGGCCCGTGGCTTCTGCCCCAAGCACTACCAGAAGTGGCGTCGCGGCAAGCTCGGCGCCGAGGGCTAGTCAGCGGACGCCGTACCAGGCGTCGAGGCTGATCACGCCGACATTGCAGGCGGCGTGAAAGAGGGCGCCGGCGGTGACCCCACCGGTGCGCTCGCGCATCCAGGCGAAGAGCAGGCCCGGAAAGAAGGTGGCGAAGTGCCACCACTGAAACTGCACCACCGAGTGGCCAAAGGCGAAGAAGAGGTTGGCCAGCAGCGCGCCGGGGCCCATCGCCACGCCGAAGATCAACCAGCGGCGGTCGAAGGCCTCGTTGAGGCGGGTCTGGAAGTACCCGCGGTAGAAGAACTCCTCGGGGATCGCCACGAAGAAGATCTGGTAGAGCACGAGGGTGGCCAGCTCCTCGGGGAAGCCGGCGCCCGGCCCTCTCCCGAAGATCAGGCTGTGGTACAGGTGGTAGCCCACGAAGAAGGGCAGCCCGAGCAGCGCCACCGCCTTGCCGGCCAGCGCCGCCGCCGCCCCCCAGGTGGCGCCATCGCGAAAGGCCGGGATGCTGAGCCGGTAGGCCCAGGAGTCGGCCTTGCGCAGGTGGCAGAGGGCCACCGGGCCATAGATGAAGAGCAGCGGCACGGCCGAGAGCACCCAGTCCGGCAGACCCGCCGCCCGCTGCAGCGTCACAACGCCGCGGATCAGCAGCAGCACGACCAACCAGAGGCCAAACAGCTCCAGCAGCACGGCGCGGCGATACCCCGGCGAGGTGTCGGTGGGCCGGTCGCCCAGCCGCAGGCCCCCGGTCGCACCGTCGACCTCGCTCATGCCGCGCCCGTCGCCGTCGACACATCCCCGCGCCGGTAGCCGCCGAGGTCGAGGGTCACCCAACGAAAGCCCTCGGCGAGGGCCACGGCGTTGAGCGCCTCGCGCATCTGCACCACCGCGATCAGATCGGCGGCGTCGACCTCCAAGCGCAGCATCACGCCGGCGTCGAGCTCGTGCCAGCGCGCCCGGAACTGCCGCAGGCCGATCGTTCGCAAAAAGCTCTCCACCTTCATCACCCGCCGCACCCGCTCAGGGGTCACGCGGGTGCCCACCGGAAAGCGGCTGCCCAGGCAGGCGAAGGCCGGCTTGTCCCAAACCGGCAGCCCCAGGCGTTGGGCCAGGGCCCGCACCATCGGCTTGGTGAAGCCGGCCTCGACGAGGGGGTGCGCCACCGCGTGCTCGGCCGCTGCCCGCAGCCCCGGCCGGTGCTCGCTCAAGTCGTCGGTGATCGTGCCGTCGACGACGTGGGAGAAGCCTTGGGCCTGAGCGGCGGCCACCGCCACGTCGAAGAGCTCGGTCTTGCAGTGGTAGCAGCGATCTCCGGCGTTTCGCGCGTAGCCTTCGCGCTCCAGCTCGCCCGAGCGCACCACGAGGTGGCGAATGCCGATCTGCGCGGCGACCTGCTCGGCCAGGGCCAGCTCTTCGGGGGGGAAGGTCTCGCTCGCCGCCGTGAGGGCCAGCGCGTCGTCGCCCAGCGCCTCATGGGCCACCGCCGCCAACAAGGCCGAGTCCACGCCCCCGGAGAAGGTGACGACCACGCGCCCCATGGCGCGGAGGATCGTCGCCAGACGCTCGGTCGCCGCTTCGAGGTCGGCCACCTCCACCGCAGTGTTCACCCAGATCTCCCACCGGTTGACCCGAGAGCGGCAGCGGGCGCCGATCCCTTCGACACGGACTGGCGACCGGCCTAATCCAACGCGAAACCCAAGGCGAGGAGCGGCCCGGCCCGCCTTGCCGGTCGGCTTGGAACTCCCTATGCTGTGGTTGCGTGTGTCCACCTCAACCGGAGGCAACGCCACTTGGCTCGCGAGCCCCTGCTTGATTTCTCTGGAAGCGAAAGCGGTGTCGTCTCCGACGACACCGTTCGGATCGTGGTCCGCAAGGGCCCGTACCGGGTCCGGCAATCGGTGCCCACGCTGCGGGTGGCCGCCGGCCGCGACCTGCTGTCTTTCGCCTCCATCGGCGCGGATGAGCAGATCTTGATCGGTCGGGATGAAAACGCCGAATTGCGGCTGTCGGATCCCACCGTGAGCAAGCGCCACGCCAAGGTGATCGCCGACGCCAACGGCGCGATTACGGTGGTCGATCTGGAGTCCACCAACGGCACCACCATCAACGGCAAACCCGTTCGGCGCACGATCCTCCAGTTGGGCGACCACCTCGAGGTGGGCGGCGTCTCCCTGCGCCTCGACCTGCTCTCGCCCGACGAGCTGAGCCACCTGGAGGCGGTGAGCTCGCGCCTGCGGGCGGCGGATCGCGATCCCCTCACCGGTCTGCTCACCCGGCGCTTCCTCGAAGACCGGCTCCCCAGCCTCGCCGATCAGTGCGCCCGCTCCGACATCCCCTTCACCTGCGCCTTTGTCGATGTGGACCACTTCAAGAAGGTCAACGACACCCACGGCCACATGATCGGCGATGAGGTCCTCACCGCCATCGCCCGCCTGTTGATGCTGGGCGTGCGCGACAATGACCCCTGCGTTCGCTACGGCGGCGAGGAGATCGTGCTCTTCTTGCCGGGCAGCACCGAGCTCGGCGGGGCCGAGGTCAGCGATCGGGTTCGTCGCACCATCACCGATCACGACTGGGATCGCACCACCAGCGGTCTTCGGGTCACCGCCTCCTTCGGCGTCGCCGAGCGCCTGCCGGGCGAAGGCCTCAAGGAGTGGCTGCACCGCGCAGACGAAGCGGCCTACGCCGCCAAACGGGCGGGCCGAAACCGGGTCGTTCGCGCCAGCAGCCTCTAAGCGCCGCGCTGGCCGACGTTCCGACCAGGAGGCCCTCGCCGCATGCCGCTGGACCGAACCGGCTCCCCGACCCCGCTTCGGGCGCGCCGTTACTCCACCTGGCTGCTGGCCATCGCGCTCGGTCTGGTGTGCGCGGTCTCGCTGCAGCGCAGCTTCGCCCTGGTCGATCAGCGGGCCCAGGAGGCCGACGCCCGCACCCGCGATGAGCTGTCGCGCTTCGGCGAGGCCCAAGGCCGGGCCGTGGAGACCCAGGTGGCGCGGGTGCTGCGCACGGCGGTGCGGGTGCGCCAGGGCGGCGGTGACGTCGATCTCGGCGCCTCGGGCTACCTGATCGACGCCTACCTCTGGTCGGCGGCCGCCCCCGAAGGGCCCGTGCTCTGGCCGCCCCTGCCCGTCGCCTTCCAGGATCACGAGGTGGTCGCGCAGACCGACTGCCTGCGCGAGGGTCAGAACCGGGTCTACGTCGGCCAGCATGTCGAAGGGGCCAAGGCCTTCGACACCTGCCCCGACATGCCCATCGATGTGCGCGTGCTGGCCGGTGTCCTCGCCGCCCGCGAGTGGTTGGGGCTCGGCCGGCCCGAGCTGGCGCTGGAGAGCCTCTCACCCCCCGATCTGCCCTACGGGGCCCCCCTCTTCCTCGCCGCGGTCAAGGGGGTGCCCCTCCACCGGGCCATCGACCAGCGCGAGGAGGCGATCACCGCCCTTCACCGGCTGCGGCGCTCCGAGGAGGCCGACGCCCTGGCCCTCGCGCTCCTCGACGAGCTGCTGACCCTGCCCGCCCCCTTCCTGGCCAACACCCTGTCGGCGGCCGACCGCCGCATGCGCGAGCACCCCGGCGAAGCCCCGCCCCACTGGGCGCCCCTGCGTGCCCAGGCCGATCGGCGCAAGGCCGTCTGGCTGGCGATGGAGACCGGCCGCCGGGCGCTGATCTCCGCCGCCGCCGCCGCCGCACCGATCGGAAAGATCAGCGGCCCCGAGGAGATGACCCCGCCCGACCCCTCCGGCCGGCCAGGCATGTTGCTCTACTGGACGCGGGTCGACAAGGATGTGCTGGGCGCCGTCATCGTCGACGGTGGCGCCCTCCTCGATCACCTGCTCGCCGACGCGATCTCCGCAGCACCACCCAACGCCCAGGCGGTGATCCAAAACGCCCGCAACGAGCCCCTCTACCCCGTCCTTGCGCAGAAGACCGACGTGCGGCAGGTCACCGTGGGCCTGGGCCCCCTCTTCCCCGAGCTGCGTCTGTCTCGGGTCGAGAGCAGCGCCCAGGCCGACGCCTTCGCCCAAGGCCTGCTCATCTCGCAGCTGCTGCCGATCCTCCTCGCCCTGATCCTCGGCGGCCTCGCCATCGTCGTGCACACCCGCGCCGACGAGCGGCTCCGCGAGCTGTATGAGCGGCAGCAGGCCTTCATCACCCGGGTCACCCACGAGCTGAAGACCCCGCTGGCCGGCATCCGCGTGATGGCCGAGACCATCGCCATGGGCGCCGCCGACGACGTCGCCACCAACCGCATCTTTTTGAACCGCATCCTGAAAGAGACCGAGAAGCTCGGCGCCCGCATTGACGAGGTGCTCACCGCCGCCCGCCGGCCGGAGATCAAGAGCCTCGTGTCGGTGCTGCCCCACGAGCTGGCGGCCTCGGTCTGCGACACCTGGCGGCCGCGCTTTGAGGCCGCCGGCGTGACGCTGGAGGTGGAGCTGCGGCCCTGCGCCGCGATCCCCATCGACCCGGCCCTGGTGCGCGACGCCCTGTCAAACCTGCTCGACAACGCGCTGAAGTACCAGCGGGTGGGCATTCACGGCCTCGTGCGGGTGCGCACCCAGGAGGTGGGCTCCTGGTGCATCCTGGAGGTCGCCGACAATGGGCTCGGGGTGCCGGCCCGCCTGCGCAAGAAGGTCTTTGAACGCTTCATGCGCGTGGAGGGCCCCGGGCGCGGAAAGACCGGCGGCCACGGCCTGGGCCTCTCCTTCGTCGCCGAGACCGCCGAGGCCCATGGCGGCAAGGTGGAGTGCCTGGACGGGATCGACGGCGGCGCCCGCTTCCGTCTAAAATTGAAGAGCCGGCCCTGAACCGCTACAGAGCACCGTGGAGCGAAAGCATGGAACGCCCTCGAATCCTCTTCGTCGAAGATGACGACACCATCGCGCTCGGCGTGATCCGCTCCCTGCAGCACGCCGGCTACGAGGTGCGCCATCACGACCGCGCCGAGTACGCCCTCGACGCGCTGACCAGTTGGGCGCCGCACCTGATCGTGCTCGACGTGATGCTGCCGGGCATCAGCGGCCTCGACATGCTCCGCTACCTGCGGCAGACCGACGCCGACACCCCGGTCATCCTGCTCACCGCCCGCACCGAAGAGGGGCAACGCGTCGACGGCCTCGACGCCGGGGCCGACGACTACATCACCAAGCCCTTTTCGCTGGCCGAGCTCCTGGCCCGCGTGCGGGCCCGCCTGCGCACCCTCCACCTGGGCAGCAAGGCCGGCGAGATCATGCGCATCGGCGAGGCCGAGGTCGACATGCGCAAGCGGCTCCTGCGCCGCGACGGCGTCGAGGAGCGCCTCACCACCCACGAGGCCGGCGTGCTCAACTACCTCGTCGAAAACGAAGGCAAAGACGTCACCCGCGAGGAGCTGCTGGAGAAGGTCTGGGGCTATGCCCCCACCATGCAGACCCGCACCGTCGACAACCAGATCTTGAAGCTGCGCAAGAAGATCGAGCGTACCCCCGGCGACCCCCGCCACATCCTCACCATCCACGGGGTCGGCTACCGCTTCGAACCCTGAACCGGCGCGGCGCCCTGCGAATGGCAGGGCGCCCGCGGTCAGCTCGCCAGCTCGCCGCCGTCGAGCACGAGGCTCTGGCCGTTGATGCCGCGGGCACCTTCGGTGGCGAAGAAGGAGATGGTCTCCGCCACTTCTTCGGCGGTAAAGGCCCGCTTCTGGGGAGAGCGGTCGCGCAGCAGGCGAAGGATCTCCTCTTCGGGCCGCTCGGACTTCTCCACCACCTGGGCCACCGCGCTGGCCATCAGCGGGCTCTGCACGAAGCCCGGGCAGATGGCGTTGACGGTGACGCCATTTTCGCCCACCTCGGCCGCGAGGGCCCGGGTGAAGCCGATCAGCCCCATCTTCGACGCGCTGTAGGCCGCCATGTAGGGCTGGCCGCGCATGCCGTAGATGCTGCTGATGTTGACGATGCGCCCCCAGCCCCGCGAGATCATGCCCGGCAGCACCTTAAGCGAACAGAGGAAGGCGCCGGTGAGGTTGACCTTGAGGTGCTCCTCCCAAACCCGCACGTCGGTCTTGGTGACGAGCGAGGCCCGCACCATGCCCGCGTTGTTGATGAGCACATCCACCGGGCCCGCCGCCATGAAGGCCGCCTCCACGCTGGCCGGGTCGCCGACGTCCACCCGCACCGCGTAGGCGCCGATCTGATCGGCCAGCGGCTCGATCTCATTGCGCGTGCGTGCCATGATGGTGACGCGGTAGCCCTGCTCTTTGAAGCGCTTGGCGGTCGCTGCGCCGATGCCGCGCCCCCCGCCGGTGACGACGACGTGCCTGGCCTTGGGCATGATGAACCTCCCGAGTACGAATTCTATAGGGCGGGCCCGATGGAGCGGTAGCCGCCCGCGAAGTAAAGCAAGGGCGACAGGGCCTTGGACTCTCCCTCCGAGAGCCAGGCCCCCACCACCCGTCCGACAAAGATGCTGTGATCACCGGCGTCGAAGCGCTCGTGGAGCGCACAATCGAGGCTCACCAGCGACCCCCCAATCAAGGCCGCGCCGCTGTGGGGCGCCCGCTCGATGGTCAGATCGTCCCATTTGGAGCGCCCCGCCTCCCACCAGCCGGCGAAGCGGTTCGACACGCTGACCTGATCGGCGCCGAGCAGGTTGATCGCATAGCGACCCGCCGCTTCGAGGAGCCCATGGGTGGCGTTACCCTTCTTCACGCAGACCAGGACGAGGGGCGGGCTGAGCGACACCGAGGCGAAGGAGCTGGCGGTCATGCCATGATCTCCCTCCGGACTTACCACCGTGACCACCGTGACCCCAGAAGCAAAACGCCCGAGGGCCGACTTGAAGAGGGTCGGTTCGATGCCCTGGCTCATCCGGTGGCTCCCTGATCGGCGGCGGGTGCCTGCGTTCACCCGACCGAAGGGGTCTGGCGCGGCCTGCCAGAGGGCGGGCGCTCGCAAACACCCAGCCTTCATATCATGGCGGGCCCCTGTCCACCCCGGATAGCCCTGACAAAGCGGCGCCCAACTCTCGTCGATTCCAGCGATGACGGCGCACCCTTCTTGACGAGAATGCGACTTCAACCCCTAAAAATCTCCCGCCCCGATCTGAGAGACGAGGTCGGCAAGCTGGTGCGGCGCGTCTGCGCCCACGGCCCCGGGCAGCGTCTCCCGCTCGAAGAGCTGCTGCGGGTGCTGGGCGTGCGGGTGGCGCCGGCCTTTCACACGCAGCTCCTCTCGCGCGGCGATCTGATTCTTCACGACGACCGCTTTGAAAACGACGGTCCGCCGATTGAGCGCAAGGTGCGTCTGCTGGGCTTCGATGTTCACCTCGACATCGGCGCCCATCTGGGCGGACAGATCCACCGCGAGGAGGCCTCCTTCACCCTTCGCTTCACCCAGGGCGCCTCGGTGACGGCCACCAAGCTCTTCTTTCGCATCGAGCTGCGAACGATTCAGCTCCACGCCGACCACATCGCCGTGCGCTTTGAGGGCGCGCAGGATCTGCACATCTCGCTCGCCTGAGCGCGGGATGGCCGGTCGGGGGCGGCGCGCCGCGCGGGATTCTGGTTAAGCGGGCCCGCATGTCTGCCTCCACCCCTGCAACCGCTCCCGCCAGGTATGTCCTGCGCAACAAGGCCCGCGTCGTCACGGCGGCCTCCCTCTTTGATGGCCACGACGCCGCCATCAACATCATGCGCCGGGTCATTCAAGACGGCGGGGCCGAGGTCATCCACCTCGGGCACAACCGAGCGGTCGCCGACATCGTCAAGGCCGCCATCGAAGAAGACGCTCACGCCATCGCGCTGTCCAGCTACCAGGGCGGGCACATCGAGTTCTTCACCTACATGTACGATCTGCTCGCCGAGCAGGGTGCCTCCAACATCGGCATCTTCGGCGGCGGCGGCGGCGTCATCGTCAACGATGAGATCCGTCGCCTGCACGCCCATGGCATCCGCCGGGTGTACTCGCCCGAGGACGGTCGGCGCCTCGGCCTGCTCGGGATGATCGACGATCTCCTGGCCACCGCCGACGCCGACCATGGCGACCCGGCTCGCTTCGACGAGGCTGGCCTGCGCGCCGGCGAGCGCCGGGCCCTCGCCCGGGCCATCACCCTGTGCGAAGAGGCCAAGGAGCGCCCCGAGGCCGCGCCCCCCGCGCTGGTGGCCCTCCTCGCCGAGGCCCCCGCGCGCAAGGCGCCCGTGGTGGGCATCACGGGCACCGGCGGCGCTGGAAAGAGCTCGCTCACCGATGAGCTGGTCCGCCGCCTCGTGGTCGACCACCCCCACCGCAAGATCGCCGTGCTCAGCGTCGATCCCACCCGGCGTCGCACCGGCGGCGCCCTGCTGGGCGACCGCATCCGCATGAACGCCGCCCGCTTTCCTTCGATCTTCATGCGCAGCCTCGCCACCCGCGCCGCCGGCGTGGAGCTGTCGGCTGCCACCGCCGACGCCATCCGCCTCTGTCAGCACGCTGGCTTCGACCTCATCGTGGTCGAGACCTCGGGCATCGGCCAGGGCAGCAGCGGCATCACCGCGGTGAGCGACCTGCACCTCTACGTGATGACGCCGGAGTACGGTGCAGCCAGCCAGCTCGAGAAGATCGACATGCTCGACTTCGCCGACATGGTGGTGCTCAACAAGTTCGATCGCCGCGGCGCCGAAGACGCCCTGCGCGACGTGCGCAAGCAGGTGCGCCGCAACAAGCAGTGGTGGGAGCAGCCCGACGAGAGCCTGCCGGTCTTTGGCACCATCGCCAGCCAGTTCAACGACGTGGGCGTCAACGCCGCCTACCTGCACCTGCTCAGCCGCATCGCCGCCCACGACGGCCGTCCCTGGGTGAGCGCCCTGCCTGACCCTGGCGTCAAGGCCACGCCGCCGCGCCGCCAGATCATCCCCCCCGACGAGCTGGCCTACCTGGGCGAGATCGCCCGTGGGCAGCGCGCCTTCCTCGCCTGGGTCGAGGCCCAGGCCGCCCTCGCCCGCCGCAGCGCCGCCCTGCTCCTCTCGGCCGAGGAGTGCCCCGACCTCGCCGCCCCCCTCCGCGCCCGCGCCGCCGAGCTGCAGACCCTGCTCGACCGGCCGGCCCGCCAGGCCCTCGACGGCTGGCCCCGCTTGAAAGAGGCCTACAGCGGCGACACCTTCGTCTACACCGTGCGCAAGCAGGAGGTGCGCCAGGTCCTGCGCACCCGCTCGCTGTCGGGCACAGCCATTCCGCGGGTGAGCCTGCCGCGCTTCACCGATCCCGGCGACGTGCTGCGCTGGCTGCTCACCGAAAACGTGCCGGGCTCCTTTCCCTACACCGCCGGCGTCTTCCCGCTCAAGCGCCTCGCCGAAGAGCCCAAGCGCATGTTCGCCGGCGAAGGCGGCCCGGCGCGCACCAACGAGCGCTTTCACTACCTGTGCAAGGGCGAGACCGCCCACCGGCTCAGCACCGCCTTCGACTCGGTGACGCTGTACGGCGAAGACCCCGCCGAGCGCCCCGACATCTTCGGCAAGATCGGCGAGTCGGGCGTGTCCATCGCCACGCTCGACGACATGGCCCTGCTCTACCGGGGCTTTGACCTCTGCGCGCCCACCACCTCGGTGAGCATGACGATCAACGGGCCAGCGCCAATCCTGCTGGCCTTCTTCCTCAACACCGCCATCGATCAGCAGCGCGCCGCCTTCACCGCCCGCGAGGGCCGCGCCCCCGACACCGCCGAAGACGCAGCGCTGCGCGCCCGCACGCTGAGCGTGGTGCGCGGCACCGTGCAGGCCGACATTCTCAAAGAGGATCAGGCCCAGAACACCTGCATCTTCTCGCTGGAGTTCGCCCTGCGCATGATGGGCGACATTCAGAGCTGGTTCATCGAGAACGACGTCCGCAACTACTACTCGGTCTCGGTGAGCGGCTACCACATCGCCGAAGCGGGCGCGAACCCCATCAGCCAGCTCGCCTTTACGCTGTCGAACGGCTTCACCCTGGTGGAGTACTACCGGGCGCGCGGCATGGTCGTCGACGACTTCGCCCCCAACCTGAGCTTCTTCTTCAGCAATGGCATGGACCCCGAGTACACCGTGCTCGGCCGCGTGGCCCGGCGCATCTGGGCCGTGGCGATGGCCCGCCGCTACGGCGCCAACGCCCGCAGCCAGCAGCTCAAGTACCACATCCAGACCAGCGGCCGGTCGCTGCACGCCCGCGAGATCCAGTTCAACGACATCCGCACCACGCTGCAGGCCTTGTTGGCCCTCTACGACAACTGCAACAGCCTGCACACCAACGCCTACGACGAGGCCGTCACCACCCCCACCGAGGAGAGCGTGCGGCGGGCGATGGCCATCCAGAAGATCTTGAACGCCGAATTCGGCCTGCTGAAGAACGAGAACGCCCTGCAGGGCAGCTTCATCGTCGAGGAGCTCACCGCCCTGGTTGAAGAAGCGGTGCTGCGGGAGTTCGAGGCCATCGACCGCCGCGGCGGCGTGCTCGGCGCGATGGAGACCCAGTACCAGCGCGGGAAGATCCAGGAGGAGAGCCACCACTACGAGCGGCTCAAGCACTCCGGCGAGCTGCCCATCATCGGCATCAACACCTTCATCGATCCGGCGACCGCCGGCGACGACTGGGAGCCGCCCCCCGTCGAGCTGCGCCGGTCCTCCTACGACGAGAAGCACGACCAGATCCACCGTCTGCGCGCCTTTCAAGAGCAGCACGCCGCCCAGACGCCGGCCGCGCTGGCCCGCCTCCAAGAGGTCGCCCGGAGCGGCGGCAATATCTTCGGCGAGCTGATGGACACCGTTCGCGTGGCGAGCCTGGGTCAGATCACCCACGCTCTGTACGCGGTGGGCGGCGAATACCGCCGCAACCTCTGAGCGGAGAGAGCCGCCGTGGACGCCAACTCGCCCCAGGTCGGGACCCGCGTAGGGCCCTTCCTCCTGATGGAGCGCATCGACGCCGATCGCGGCGCGCTGCTCTTCCGCGCCATGCGCCCCGACAGCAGCCGCGAGCCGCGGGTGGTGGCGGTGCGCATCGCCGAGAACCCGCGTGACGAGCGGCAGAACGCCCGCATCCGCCACGAATACGCCGTGCTGCGCGCCATTGACGACGTGCGGGTGCCCAAGGCCATCGGCTTTTACGGCGGCCCCTGCGCCATCGCCATGACCTGGACAGAAGGCGCCACCCTCGCCGACATCCTCACCCTGCAGCGCGAGGGCAAGCTCACCCTCGATCCCGCCACCGCCCTCGACATCCTCGCCGAGGTGGCCCAGGCCTTGCGCACCGCCCATGCCGTGCCCGGCCCGCGCGGCGGCGCCCTGCTCCACAGCTGGCTCGGCGCCGGCCGGGTGCTGCTCACCCCGCGCGGCGAGGTGATGGTGATGGGCTTTGGCGTGGTGCCCCCCGGCACCCACGCCGGCTACACACCCCCCGAGCAGGCCGCCGGCGCCTTTGTCGACGCCCGCTCCGACCAGTGGTCGCTGGGCGCGCTCGGCGTGGAGCTGATCACCGGCGAGCGGCTCTACACCGGCTCCTTTGACCGCAAATCCGACGCCCTCAACGGCCGCGTGCAGCCCTGGGTCGACAAGGTCGAGCGCATCTGCCCCCCGGCCGCGCGGGTCTTCGCCCAGATGCTGGCCCCCGCCGCCGGCGAGCGATTCCCCCGCGAGGCCGATCTGGTGCGGTCTCTCATGGAGATCGCCCGCGTCGAGGGCCGCCCCGACCGCCTCGGCGTGGCCAGCCATGCCTGGGCCCGCCTGCGCCCCGCCCCCGAGGGCGCCGACGACACCGAGGCCCCCACCCAGGTCGCCGCCGCCGTCGAGGCCCCCACCGTGCGGGTGGTGGAGGTGAGCGCGCCCGCTCCCCGGCCCCTGCCGGTCTCCCCCCTGCGCGCGCCGCCCCCGCCGCCGCCTCCCGATCCGAGCGACACCTACGATCCGTCGCCCACGGGCTTCTTTCCGCGGCCGATCCTGCCCTTGGAGAGCCCCACCTTCCCGGTGAAGCCCAGCAACCCCACCCTGGTGCCCGAAGACACCGACAGCAACCTCGGCATCATCGCCACCGACGAGGAGGAAGACGAAGCGCTGGAGCCGCCGCCGCGCCGCCTGCCGGCCGAGCAGGAGGTGACCCAACAGGAGGACCTGCCGGTGATGGTGCCCGCCCCGCCGGCCCCCGAGGCCCCCGTGCGGGTGGTGGCCCCGGCCCGCCCGGCCCCCGCCCCGGCACCGCCGCCTACCGAGGTGCGCGCCACGCCGATGGATCCCGAAGACGGGCCCTCGATCCCCAACTTCTTGCCCAGCGAGTACGTGGGGATGGCGATGGGCAGCCTGCTCATCCTGGTGGGCATGGTCTTTCTCTTCTGGCGCTTCGGATGAGCGGGCCTGCGCCGGTCGCGCCGGGGGTGTCGCGCCTCGCGCTGCGCACCCCGACCCTGCCGCCCGCCACCACCACCAACTGCTGGATCCTCGGCGAAGACCGTGTGCTGCTCGTCGATCCCGCCCCGATCGACGCCGAGGAGCAGGCCCGGCTCCTGGATGTCGCCCGGGGCCTGCGCGTTGACGCCCTCTTTCTCACGCACCACCACGGCGATCACGTCGGCGCCGCCGGCTTTCTCGCCGAGGCGCTCGGCGTACAGATTTGGGCCCATGCCGAGACCGCCGCCCGCCTCAACCTGCCGATCGCCCGGCTCCTCGACGAGGGCGACGCCTGGAAGGGCTGGACGGTGCGCCACACCCCCGGCCACGCCCCCGGGCACCTCTGCCTGCTCCGCGACGACGGCGTGGCCGCCGTGGGCGACATGGTGGCCGCCGAGGGCACCATCCTCATCGATCCAGTCGAGGGCGACCTGCGCGCCTACCTGCACCACCTCGCCCGCCTCAAGGCCCTCGGGGTGCGCACCCTGCTGCCGGCGCACGGCCCGGCCATCGTCGACGGCCCGGCCCTGATCGATCAGTACATCGCCCACCGAAACCTGCGCAGCCAGCAGATCCTCGCCGCCCTCGCCCACGTTGAGCAGGCCGACGCCGAGGCCCTGGCGCCGCGGGTCTACCCCGAGCTGAACCCGGCCTTCTGGCCCCTGGCGGCCTTGCAGATCCAGACCCATCTGCAGGCCCTCACCGCCGATGGACAGGCCCACACCGACGATGGTCTCACCTTTCGCCGAGGCACCTGATGAGCGAAAAGCCGCGCCCCTCCGAGCTTGATGACGGCCTCGCCCAGTTTGGCAAGGTGGTGGGCGGCATCGCCAGCCGCCTGCTCGGGTCGAAATTCACCGGCCACACCCTCGACCCGGATCGGCCCACCCTCAGCCCCGAGGCCGATCGGGCCCTCGATCAGGCCGGCGACGCCCTCGGCCGCGTGCTCAAGGCCGCCGGAGACTCGCTCCAGGAGCACCCCACCGATCCGATCGCCGCCTTCGACCAGACGGTCAAGCACGCCCAGGACCCGGTGCACCCCCGCGAGGGCGAGGCGCCGCTGGCCGAGGGCCTGCGCAGCGTGGTGGGCGGCCTCTTCAAGACCAGCGAGGCCCTGCTCGACAAGGTGGCGCCGCGCAAGCCCAAGGCCGCCGAGCCGCCGCCCCCCGAGGACGACGACGACGGGCCGCCCCTGCCATGACCAGCCTGTTCATCACCGGCACCGACACCGAGGTGGGCAAGAGCGTGGTCACCGCCGCCCTCGCCGCCGCCCTGCGCGCCGAGGGAAGGCCGGTCTCGGCGATGAAGGCGCTGGCCACCGGCGGCGAGCCCCCCGGCGATGACGCCGCCCTGCTCGGCCTCGCCGCCGGCCATGCCCCGCGCTGCTTTGCGACCTTCCTCACGCCGGCCTCCCCCGATCGGGCGGCGCGACAGGAGGGCGCGGAGATCGACCGGGTCGCGCTGCTGGGCTGGCTACAGGCAGATCCCCCCGCCGTGGTGCGCCTGATCGAGGGGGCCGGCGGCTGGAGGGTGCCGATCGGCCCGCGCTACGACATGGCCGATCTGGCCGCTGATCTCGGCCTGCCCGTTCTGCTCGTCGCCGCCAACCGCCTCGGCGTGCTCAACCACACCCTGCTCAGCGCCGACGCCATCGCCGCCCGCGGCCTGCGCCTCGCCGGCGTGGTGCTCAACGACGCCTTCGGCGCCGATCCCGACCTCTGCCGCTACAACCGCGAAGACCTGCGAGCCCGCCTCTCGGCACCGGTGCTCACCTTCCCGCGGGTGCAGATCCCCGAGCAGCTCGCCGCGGCCGGCGCCTTCCTCTGGCAGCGCCTCGCCTGAACCAGGCCTACTGGGCCGTCCACATCCAGGGGCGGTCGGGGGACTCGGGCGGGGTCATGTCGGTGAGGGTGAGCTGCCAGCCCACGTTGTGCTCGATCTGCACCACGCCGCGGTAGCGCACCTCCATGGTGTTGGCGTCCCAGATCTCGATGGCGTGGCGCCCCACCTCCAGGGTGGTCCTCTTCTTGGGCGCGCCGGCCGCCCCGCCGAACTGCGCGATGACGAAGCCTTCGAGGAAGACGTAGTAGGGCTCATTGCTGGCGCTGATGAACTCGATGGTGCCCGTCTTTGCTTTCGGCGGGATCGGGCGCCCCTGCCGGAAGCCCGGGCCGTTGCCGCGCAGGGCGTCGAGGCCCCCCGACTCGGCGTTGCGCACCATCCCGGAGACCTGGTTGGCCACGGCCGGCGCCACATAGGTCGCCACCGCCGTGGCCCCCGGCGCCACGGTGGCCGCGGTGAGGTACCCGGCCCGGCCGATGGTGCCGCCGAAGGCCTCGGGGTTGCCGGCATAGTCGGGCGAAGCGGCGTTGCCCGCGGTCTTGCTCTTGCTGGCGCCGCCCCCCGCCGAGGAGGCCCCTGGCGCCGGCATCACCGGCTCGGCCGCCGAGGCGCCCGCCACCACCGGCCGCGCCGGCGGGGCGCCCGCCGTCACCACGAGGCCCTCCACCCGGCTGAAGCGGGCGCTGATCTCGCTGTTGTCGGGGATCTCGACGAGGCCGTTGTAGAGCACGGTCAAGCCATCGTGGGTGCGCACCTCGATGGGGTGAACGCCGGGCGAGACGCTGTTCAGCACCACCCGGTTGCCCGCGAGCTGCCCGCTCACCGGGGCCCCATCGAAGAAGAAGCGCAGGGGCTCGCTCACGGTGATGGCGAGGCGGCTGCTGGCCAGGGCCGACGCGGAGACGAGCAAGGCCAGGACGAAGGGAATCAGGCGCTTCATGGCGGCTCCAGGCGGCGATCAGGGCTTGGCTATCCCGACCCGCATGGCCGTGATCATCTTCACCACGCCCCCGGAGATCTCGAAGGCAGCGCGCCATTCGCCGGGGGGCAGGCTGGAGAGCTCGAATTCCCGCGGCAGCTTGAGGTGCAGCTCGCGATCGGCTGGGACGGCCGGCAGCTCCAGCTCCGCGAAGCGCCGAAGGGGCCGATCGGCGCCGCCCCAGGGCGGATCGAAGAAGACCGCGGCCTCGGGCGCCCGCGCGAGGAGCCCCGGCAGCAGCGTGCGAATGTCGCCCGGGTGGAGCTGCACCTTGCCCAGGAGCCCCAGGGCCCCAAGATTGGCCTGGCAGCGCGAGATCCGCCCGGCGTCGCGCTCCACGGCGAAGACCTGCAGCCCAGCCTGGGCGAAGGCGACGGTGTTGCCCCCGCAGCCGGCGTAGCCCTCGATCACCGCGGGGGCGCGCAGCCTGCCGGCCTGTCGGGCCGCGATCGACCGTGGCGTCAGCGACAAGGTGCCCTCGGCGTCGAGGTGCGGCAGGTGCGGCGCCTCGCCCCGCTCCAGGCTCCAGCGGGCCTCGCGGGGCACAGCGGGCAGGCGCAGGCCCGCCTCCACCTGCACCGACAGGGTCTCGCCGCCCAGCTCCAGCCCATCGAGGCGGGCCACCAGGGCAGCGGCGGCGGCGGCGGGCAGGCGCAGGGGCTCGACGAAGGGGCAGCCGAGCAGGCGCTCCCGGTCGGCCATCCCCATCAGGGGCGGGAGCCCGCCGACCCACAGCGACACGAGGCCCTCGGCGGGGGGCGGCGCCAGGGCCAGCACGGCCGCCTCCACCGCGGCGGCCTCGGCGAAGAGGGCCTCGCCATCGAGCCCATCGCGGAGCAGGGCCCGCAGACCCCGCTTGATCGCTCCCGCCTGCACGGGGTCGGCGATCGCCCCTTCGAAGGAGAGCGCCCGCTCGATCTCGGCGGCCCCCGCGAGGATCGGCGCCGGCCCGCCGGCCTTGCGACGGGCGCGCAGGGCGCGGAGCAGCGCCCGCCAGGCCTCCTTGACGGCGAAGTCCTGGGGCAGGGTGTCGCGGAGCTGATCGCGGAGGGTGGGCATCGGCCGGCCGCCTAATCCGCCACCCGGCCCCTCTGCAGGCTTGCAGGTCTGCGCGGGGGGTTTAGCTGGGCAACCCATGGAAACCTTCGCCCTCGCCTCGGTCCTTGGCGCCTCGGTCGCGGTGGGCCGGGCTGCGCTGCAACGCGGGCCCTTCTACGCCCGCTTCCTGGCGATGCTCTTCACCGTTCACATCGCGATTTCGGTGGGCATCTACCCCTACGTTTCGCCGCTGGAGCCCCTCTTCTGGGGCCTGCAGGTCCTCACCCTCGGCTACCTCACCACGGTGATCACGCCGGGCATGTGGCCCCGCCTCGCCTACCGCCTCGTGGGCTGGCCGGCCCACATCTTCATGGCCGGCACGCTGCTGGCCTTTCCCTGGGCCCTGGCCTCGGTCTGGCCCGGCGGCCTGCCCGGCGTGGCCCTGCCCTACGCCATCGCGGCCCTCGGGCTCTACCGCTCGCACCACAACCCCAAGGAGACCGTCGCCATCGACCTTCGCCCGCCGGCCGACCCGGGTGCGGTGCGGCGGGAGGCCGAGATCGTGGCTCGCCAGCGCCGCTTTCGGCCGCGGCCCGGCGAGAGAGCCCTGCGCGTCGTGCAGATCACCGATCCCCACGTCGGGCCCTTCATGTCGGCCGAGCGCCTCGCCACCATCTGCGCCGAGGCCCGCGCCCAGGAGCCCGACCTGATCCTGCTCACCGGCGACTACCTGACGGTGCCCAGCCAGGATCACCCCCGCCACCTCGCCCAAGGCCTCGCCCCCCTCCGCGGTCACCCCCATGTCTACGCGATCTTCGGCAATCACGACCACGAGAGCCCGGCGCTCGTAAAGGCCGCCCTGCGCGAGGCCGGCGTGCGGCTTCTCTCCGACGAGGTGGTGCCGCTGGACACCCACATGGGCCCCGTCGACCTCGTGGGCCTGGAGCACCGCTGGCGCAACCGGGCCGAGGCCTATGCCCGGGTCTTCGCTGGCGCGCCGCGGCGGCCGGGGGCCCTCCGTCTTGTGCTGCTGCATGATCCCAGCGGCTTTGGCCTCCTGCCGCCCGGTGAGGCCGATCTCGTGCTGGCCGGCCACACCCACGGCGGGCAGTTCGGCCTGCTGGCCTGGGGCATCAACTGGACCTTGCTACGCATGGTGGGCATCCCCGATCACGGCCCCTGGGTGGGCCGTGGAAACCGCATGTATGTTCACCGGGGAACGGGCTTTTACGGCTTTCCACTGCGCATCGGCGTTCACGGCGAGGAGAGCCTGCTCGACCTGCGCTGGTGAGGGGGTAGGCCCTGCGCCATGTCCACCCTCGACCTCCTGGTGATCGGCGCCGGCTTCGCCGGCCTGGGTGCGGCGCTCACCGCCGCCGAGAACGGCGCCCGCGTCGGCCTCTTCGAGGCCCTGGCCTACCCGGGCGGCTGCGCCTCGACCTTCCAGCGCAACGGCGCCCGCTTCGAGGCCGGCGCCACCCTCTTCGCCGGCCTCGGCCCCGAGCAGCTCTTCGGCCGGTGGATCGCCGCCCATGGGATGCCGGTGGAGGTCGACTGGATCGACCCCCTCGTCACCCTGCGCGCCCCCGGCCTCGACCTGCCCCTGCTCCGCGACCGGGCCGCGGTGATCGAGCGCCTCGCCGCCGACAGCCCCAAGGGGCCCGCCATCCGCGCCTTCTTCGCCGAGCAGGGCGCCCTGGCCGACGGGCTGTGGGACCTGCTCAACGATCCGAGCCTGCTGCCGCCCTTCTCGGCGGGGAACCTGCTGCGCCACGTCGGCCGCCTCCCCGCCACCCTCGGGGCCCTGCGCTGGGTCGGCAGCCCGCTCCGCGCCATGCTCAACCGCCACGGCCTGGGCGATGAGCCGCGCCTGCGGCTGCTCCTCGACGCGCTGTGCCAGATCACCGTGCAGTGCGGGGCTGACGAGGCCGAGGCCCCCTTCGCCCTCGGCGCCATCGACTATCTCTGGCGGGGCACGGGCCATGTGCGCGGCGGCATCGGCGTCCTGGCCCAGGGCCTCGTCGGCGCCATCCGGGCCCAGGGCGGGCAGGTCTCGCTGGCCGATCGGGTGCTCCACCTGCGCCGCGAGGCCGATGGGGGCTGGCTCGTCACCACCCGGAAGGGCGAACAGCGGGCCCGTCGCGTGATCTCCACCCTGCACCCGCGCGCGATGGCCGCCCTGCTCCCCGAGGAGGCCCGCCCGGCCTCGCTCGAGCGCCTGTCGGCCCGCCTGGACGAGGGCTGGGGCGCGGTGATGCTCTTCCGGGTGCTCCGGCCGGCGCACCTGCCCGAGATGGCCCACCATCTGCAGCTCATCGCCGATCCGGCCCGGCCGCTGGTGGAGGGCAACCACCTCTTCGCCTCGACCTCCGGCCGACTCGACGGCGATCGCAGCCCGCCCGGCACGGTGACGATGACGGCCAGCACGCATCTCTCGCTGCGCACCCTGCGCGAGGCCGCCGATCCGGGGGCGCTGGTGGCCGAGGTGCAGGAGCGGATGCGCCAGACCCTGGCCGCCCGGGCCCCGGAGTTGGGGGAGGTGGTGCTGGAGATGACGGCCTCGCCGCGCACCTGGGCCCGCTTCGTGCGTCGGCCCGAGGGTGCCGTGGGCGGCGTGCCGCGCCGGGCGGGCCTCGACCACTACACGCAGTTGGGCCCGCTCTCGTTGGGCGCGGGCCTCGATCTGGCTGGCGACGCCGTCTTTCCGGGCCAGAGCATCCTGGCGGCGGCGATCGGCGGCAGCCGGGCGGTGGTCAGATCCCTGTCGCTCCGCCAATGATTGCGGCGCTGTCGGCGATCTCGGCGTTGAAGTCGCGGCGCAGGGTGATGAGCGGCGCGAACTCGCCGCGCTTGCGCTCGTAGAGCACGCAGCCCGAGGGGCCAACGAGCGCGCCCGACAGATCGAGCTCGGGGAATTCCAGCGTGGTGACCTCCTGGTAGCGGACGATCGCGCTGCGATCAGCGTCCTGGGCGAGGAGGGCTGCGAAGAAGAGGGGTGACATGCGGTCTCCGGGCGCAAGCAAAGGAGTGGGTGCCCGCGCCAGTCAGCGCAGACAGCCCTGAAGGAGCGCGGTTCCCGGCGCGTTGCCTGGGTGCGCGGCGGTTAGAGGGCCATCCCAACGGGATCCTCCCGTCTCGCTCCACCCCGGAGATCGCCCATGCGCGCCCTGACCCTGCTCCCCGCTGCCCTCCTCGCCCTCGCCTCGCTGCCGGCCGCCGCCGCCGAAGGCATCTGGCGCCCCGAACGTGTCCAGGCCGTCGCCGGCTCGGGCTGCAAGTGCTTCGAGTCCACCCAGGACCGCACCACCGCCAACTGGTCCGCCGACTTCGTCAAGGCCATGCAGAGCGGCGGCTTTCCGGTGGGCCGCCTGGCGCCCGACTACCTCGTGGTCAACAACACCACCTACGGCGTGGTGAGCGTGTCCGACGCCTCGGGCCTGCGCGACGACAAGACCTACGCCGCCGTCTACGTGGCCGACGTCAACACCGACGGCGCGCTCGACATCGTCTTCCTCGACATCGTCCCCTCCGAGCCCAAGACCTTCATCGCCGACATGAGCGTGGTCTTCAGCGTCAACACCCGCAGCCAGGGCGCGGTGGAGGTCGGCCAGCGCTGGACCGGGCGCCTGTCCCGCGTCGATCCCGACACGCTCAAGGTGGAGAGCGCCGACAGCGCCTTCACGCCGCCCCTCAACTTCATCGTCGGCCACGCCATCACCTTCGGCAGCGCCGTCGGCGACCAGAAGAAGGAGGCCGAAGGCAAAGAGGGCAAGGGCGGCAAGAAGGGCGGCGACGGCAAGGGCGGCAAGAAGGACGACGGCAAGGAAGGCAAGGGCGGCAAGAAGGGCGGCAAGTAGGCCACTAGCGCCAGGGCGCGCCGCTCCAGTCGGTGAGCACGCCCAGGTCTGGGCAGACCTCGCCCAGGTAGAGCCCCTGGAACCAGACCCCGCCGCAGCCATCGCAGCGGTCGGGGTCGCCGCCGGTGCCTTCGAGGGTGGTGCCGTCGAAGAGGATGTCGAGCCAGCGCCCCTCGCCGTCGAGCAGGCTGGCGGCGCCGGCGGGCTCGGTGGTGCAGGCCCCCTCCACCGCGCCGCTCACGCCCATCAGGTCATCGAAGATGACGGCGTCGAAGGCCTCGCCGACGAGGCGGCCGCGCACCACGAGGTAGCGCACGCCCAGGCTCGCCACCTCGGCGCCATTGAGCACCAGCTCCGGCGACTCGCTGTCGGCCAGCCAGGTGCCCGCGGCGAGCTCGCCCTGCAGGGCGAAGCCGTCGTCGATCTGCAAGACCGCCACATGGGTTTCGGCGCTGTCGCCCTCCACCTGCACGGCGCCGCCGGCGGCGACAAGGCGCTGGCCGTCGGCGTCTTCGATGGTGGCCACCCCATAGAGGGCGGCCCCCTGGTAGGTGGTGCCGTTGCCGTCCGACACGCCGTTGTAGTCGACGAAGTAGCCGTAGCCGTCGAAGCGGGTGCCGGTCTCCGACGTGCAGGCGTCGGCCCAGTAGACGGTGTCGTTGGTCACGCCGAAGGTGGGGCAGTAGCCGTCGTCACCCGCGGCGAGCAGGGCCTGGTAGCCGTCGATCAGCGGGCTCGCGTCGAAGGAGACGAAGCGGGCGGCGGCGGACTCCAGCTCGGCGGTGACGGCGGCGGCGTCGAAGGGCGGGGCGGTGACCTGCTCGGCCGGCAGGATGTAGGGCGCCGCTTCGACGTCCTCAGCGCCGTCGGCGGTGGAGTCGGTCTTTTCGCCGCCGCAGGCGAGGAGCAGCGTCAGCAGAGGCCTCATCTCAGTCTCCTTCGGCCTCGGTGGGGCCGGCATCGCAGGTGAGCCAGACCGCCAGACGGTAGCGGTCTTCTTCGGTCACGCCGCCGCTGGGCGGCATCCGGGCACCCTCGCCCGTGGCCACGGCGAGGATGGTGTCGGCCAGCGCGAGGGCCTCGCCTTCGCTGTCAAAGGAGACCGCCTCGGGGGCGCCGTAGCGGTTTGGGCTTGTGCTGGCGTGGCAGGACTGGCAGCTCTCGGTGAGAAAGCCGCGGCCGAAGTTGTCCCAGGTGGTCACCGGCGCGGTGGCGCAAAGGCCGGTGTCCCCCGCGATCTCCTTGTCGCCATCGGCCTCATCGCCGGCGCAGGCGAGGAGCAGGCAGAGCAGCCCGGCCCTCATGCCAGGATCCCGCTGAGCGGGTCGGCGTCGGCGATGTGCTCGGCGGGATCGAGGCCGGCGAGCTGCAGGAGCGCAGCGCCCACGGCCTCCACCGCGAGGACCGGGCCGTCGTCGGCCACCTCGGCGGAGCCCATGTCGACGCCAAGGCCGGTGTGGCCCTCGTCGTAGGCGCCGACCACGCGATCCGTGGTGAGGCCGGGGCCCACCAGCATCATGCTGGTGTAGGGCCAGTGATCCTTGCCCAGGGTGGCGTTGAGCAGCGGCGTGCGGCCCAACTCGGAGAGCACGACCACCACGGTCTCCTCGGAGAGCGGCGCCCCCGAGGGAGCGGCGGTGGACTCCAGCAGGCCCATGAGCTGGTTGATGCCGGCGAAGAGGCCCTCCCAGAGCGTGCTCTGGTCTTCGTCGTTGTTGGCGTGGGTGTCCCAGCCGAGGCCCCCGCCGGCCCCAGGGAAGCCCAGGGTCACGCAGCGGCTGAGCCCCCAGCCCAGCGCGTCCACCGCCACCGCCGCCTGGGCCTCGAGGCCGGCGCCGCCGGTGAAGTCCATCACGTAGCGGTAGTCCTTGAGGCCGGCGGCCTTGCCGAGCGCGTCGGCGTAGGCGCCGGTGAGGCGTTGGGCCTGGCTGGACTGGGCCCCCAGCACCCGAGCCCCGCCACGGCGCGCGAGGTAGGCGTCGACGATGCCCTGGGCGGCCCGCGAGGGGGCGTCGATGGCCAGATCGCTCTGGTCGAGGATGCGCCCGGAGAGCAGGCCTTCGAGCTGGCCGGCGGCGCCGGTGCGGGCCACGGCGGTGCCGTAGGAGCCGGGGAAGCTGGGCCCGCCGAGCACGAGGTGGGGCAGGGTGTAGCGGTCGCCGGCGGCGGCGGCGATCAGGGTGGCCCAGTCGGGCAGGGTGCCCGAGGTGCTGCCCGTGAGCGCGATCATCGTGCAGATCTCGTGGGCGATCGAGCGCACCTGCATGCCGTTGATCACCAGGGCGCGGTCGGCGTAGCCCTCGAAGAAGGCCCGCACGCTGGGGCGGCTGGGGTGGTCGATGTAGCCAATGCCGCCGGCGCTGGCGCGCTCGGCGTCGGGCTCCATGTCGACGTTGTTGCTGTCGAGCTGATCGGCGAAGACCCGGGTGGGGTCCCAACCGCCGTTGTTGAAGAGGAAGATGAACTTGAGGTCGGCGGCGGCGGGCCCAGCGGCGAAGGCGGGCCTGATCCCAGCGGCGCAGAGCGCTGTGACCGAGGCGGACAAGAAGTGTCGGCGGTGCATGGCGGCTCCGGGCATCAGTAGAAGAGGAAGTCGGGATCGCGCAGCAGGGCGGCGAGGAGGCCGGTCCAGGCCTCGGCGGTGTCGCCCTCGGCGGCGTACAGCGCCCCCCACAGCTCCAGGTTGGCCGTCACCTCGGGGCCGTCGGCCTGCACGGTGGCGCCGAAGATCTCGCGGTGGAGGTCGACGATCTGGGCGGCGATGGCGGCCGAATCGCTCTCCAGGGTGGCGGAGAGCTCGACCCGGCGCAGCAGGCGGCGCTCGCCCGCGGGCAGGGCGGCGTCGCTGCGCACCACGAAGTCGGCGGCGGCCTGGGCGAGGCGCTCCTGCACGAGCAGGATGGTGGCGCTCGGGCTGGTGGCGCTCTCGGTGACGGTGAGGCCGTCGACCCCGCCGCCGAGCGTGCGCAGGCCGACCGTGTCGTTGTGCAGCAGGGGCAGGCCGCCGGTGGTCCAGGTGAAGCCGGTGAGGCCGGCCACGCTGCTCTCCAGCAGGTCGATGGTCTTCATCTTGAGGGTGGCGGCGCCAAAGGCCTCGGCGGAGGGGTCGTCGACCTCGGCGGCGGCGTAGCGCGGATCGTCCACCACGCTGCGGATCAGGCTCTTCAGGGTGAGGCCGCCGGCCAGGAAGGCCTCGCGGTGGCTGGAGAGGGCGTCGGCGTCGTCGAGGCCGACCTTGCGGCGGAGCAGGGCGCCGTAGACCTGCTGTACCGCGCACTCCGGGAAGCGGTTGTCGCCGGCGATCTGCTGGCCGAGGTCGGCGAGGCTCTGCCCGGGCTGGCCATAGTAGGCGGGGCCCACGCCGAGGAAGCTGTCGTAGAGGTGCTCGCGCTCGGGGTGGTAGGCGCGCATCTCGATGGGGCTGGTGTCGTCGAAGGCCCAGAAGCCGAAGAGGTAGGCGGCGACGGGATCCAAGCTGACGTGGCAGCTCACACAATCGGGGTTGTTGTGCACCGCGTCGGCGACGGCGGCCTCGTCCATCAGGTCGAGGTTGCGGTCGAAGGTGATCGGCCGCACGAGGTAGTCATTGCAGAGGAAGATCCGGCTGATCGCGTTGGCGCGCTTGCGGTTGGCGTTGCTGTCGGTGGAGCGGTAGCGCCACCACAGGCCGTTGGCGGAGAGCAGGCCGGCGGGGGGCCGGCCGTCGGTGTAGCGGGCCTGCTGCCAGCCGGTGGCGCCCGCGGGATAGTCCAGCGGCCACATCGCAGCGGTGGTCTCGTTGGCCATCGTCCAGTCGGCGGTGACCACCGTGGTCCAGGGCAGGTCCTGGGCGGCGACCGCGCCGACGATCCGCAGGGGCTCCTCGCCGATCGAGGTGGCGAAGGCGACGGCGTCGTCGACGCCGACGGCCTGGGCGGAGAGGCTCCAGCTGTCGGCCTGGGTGAGGAGGATCTCGCTGTAGAGCGCCCGCACGCGGCCCTCAAAGCGCGGATCGGCCAGGAACTGCTCGGTAAGCGTGTCGAGGGCCGCCGGATCGGCCTCCACGGCGGCGAGCTCGTCGGGAGTGGGCATGACGCCACGCAGATCGAGGGAGCGCCGGATGAGCTGGCCGGCGGCGTCGCGGGTGGGGATGGCGCTCGCCGACAGGGCGGCCGGGGCCTCGACCGGGGCGGCGGGCTCGTCGGCGCAGGCCAGGAGCAGCAGGAGGAGGTTCACCATGGCAGCTCGCTCCAATCCAGCAGGGGGCTGGCGTCCATGCAGGCTTCGCCCACCACCGCACCCTGGGCGTCGGTGACGGTGCCGCAGCCATCGCAGGCGCCGGTGAGGCGCAGGGTGTCGGGCTCGATGTCGAAGGTGACCGTCCACCAGGCGCCCAGGGCGTCGCGGACGGAGATGGCGCCGGCCGGCTCTTCGACGCAGGGGAAGCCGAGCAGCTCGTCGCCGATCAGGATGCCGTCGGTCTGCACCGCGGTGGCCACCGAGGAGAGGCTGCCGACGGTGCCCGCGAGGGTGAGGTAGCGCAGGCCGCCGGTGGGCACCCAGGCGCCGTAGAGGGTCAGCGTGGGGCTGCCGCCCTCGGCGAGCCAGGATTCATCGGCGCTCTCGCCGCCCCAGGCAAAGCCGCCCTGCACCACGGAGTAGAAGGGCTGGTAGCCCTCGGGGTGCAGGCCCACCGCCACGGCGGCCTGGCCGCCCAGCTCGAGCTGCTCGCCCTCGGGGGTCTGGATGAGGCCGCTGCCGTAGACCGAGAGGCCATCCCACAGGGCGCCGTTGCCCTCGAGATCAACCTGCGCGTAGAAGGTGCGGGTGCCGTAGCCCGAGAAGGAGGCGCCGGCCTCGGTGGTGCACTCGGCGTACCAGAAGACGTTGCCGTCGGCCTCGTACCAGGCCGGACAGCCCGCGTCGCCATAGGCGAGGGCCTGATCATAGGCGAGCAGCACCGGGTTCGCGTTGTAGCGCAGGATCCCAGCGGCGAAGTCATCCAAGGCCGCCGAGACGGCCTCGGGGTCAAAGTCGCCGGTGGCCGTGCCCTCGCCTTCGTAGACATAGGGCGAAGGCTCGATTGGATCGGCCTCTTCGACCGCGGGAGGCGCGGTCGAGGCCTCGTCTCCACAGGCCAGCAAACAGAGGAGGAGGGCTCGCATGAGGACCTCAGGATGAGGGAGAAAGCGCCTGTTGCACGCCAGTTGAGACCGAAGGATAGCCGGCCTTGGGGGACATCGACACCCCGAATGGATAGACAGCGAGCACCAGGGGAGCGCGGTCGCTGCGCCCTCGACGCCGCAGGGCGGCCGCGCCCTTCAACCTGCTTGCAAGAATGTGGCCGCACGACAGCGCGGCGGGAGTTCCGAATGGAGACCTGGAAGCGCGCCCAAGGGCTCAGCGTCGCCACCCTCGCCGAGGGCGCCACGGTGGGCCGCCTCGAAGACTTCCTCTTCGATCTCGAAGACGGGCGCATCTACGGCTGGCGCATCAAGGGCCCCGGCGTCTTCGGCAAGGTCGCCGGCGTGGCCGCCCCCGAGCTGGTGCTGCTCGGGCGCGACCTGGCCTTCATCAAGGCCGAGAGCGGCCTGGAGTACGCCACCGGCAAGGCCGGCGCCCTGGAGGGCAAGGCCTGGGCCAGCGCCTACCGCAACACCTCGGCGATCAGCCGGCGCGGGCAGCCGGCCGGCGCGGTCGAAGACTATGTGCTCGCCCCCGACGGCCAGCGCGTGAAGGGCCTGCTCCTCAAGGGCGGCCGGCTCCTGCCCCTGGAGGGCCGCGTGCACACCGGCCCCGGCGCCGTCATCTTCGAAGACATGGATGTGCTCGTCGATCTGGGCGAAGACGACGACAAGACCGACTGGTGGGCCCGCTTGAAGGGCGCCCTGGCCAAGGCCCCGGCCGAAGAGGAGACCACCGAGCTGCCGCGCGAGGAGCGCTGATGTGGGGGCTCCTCGCCGCCCTCTCCTGCGCGCCCAAAGTCCTGACGCCGCCGGCGGCCTCGGGCGAAGTGGTAATCCTGGCGATCAACGACACCTACCGGATCGAGGGGGATCGCGAGTCCAACCGCGGCGGCCTCGGCCGCGTGGCGGCCCTGCGGCGCTCCCTGGGCCAACCCGACGCCCTGGTGCTGCACGCCGGTGATCTCCTGGGGCCCAGCTTCCTCAGCCGCACCTTCGCCGGCCAGCAGATGATCGACGTCATGAACCTGCTCGACGGCGACGACGCGGCCTTCGACCCCTACCTCTTCGTCACACTCGGCAACCACGAGATCGACGAGGTCAAGAGCGCCGCGGTACTCGACGCGGTGGTGGAGTCCTCGCAGTTCACCTGGCTCATCGCCAATCTGCAGACCACGCCGCTCCCCGACGGCAGCCCCTCGGTGGCGGCGGCCAACTACGTCCCCCGGCGCATCGTGGAGTCGGGCGGCGTGAAGGTCGGCATCTTCGGCCTCCTCCTCGACAAGGAGCGCCCCGCCTGGGTCGCCGGCTATGGCGATCCCATCGCCGTCGCGCGTGAACAGACCGCCGCCCTGCGCGCCGAGGGGGCCGCCCTGGTCATCGGCCTCACCCACCAGGACATGGAGGCCGATCAGGCGCTGCTCGCCGCCCTGGGCGCCGAGGGGCCCGACGTCCTCTTTGGCGGCCACGAGCATGAGCAGCAGTCCGCCGTGGTGGGCGGGCGGGCCGTCTTCAAGGCCAACGCCGACGCCACCAGCGCCACCCTGGTGCGCATCCGGCGCGTCGCCGGCCAGGCACCGCAGATCGTCGCCGAGTCCTTTCTGCCCCTGGAGGGCGCCTCGCCGGCCCCCGATCCCGTGGTGGAGGCCCGCGTGCAGACCTGGCTCGACGCCCACGCCGCCGCCTTCTGCTGGACCAGCCTCGACGCCAAGGGCAAGGCCCTGCGCCAGCCGCCCGCCTGCCTCGACGCGGTGGTGGGCACCAGCGCCGTGCTGCTCAAGGCCGAAGAGCTGGAGATCCGCCGCTTCGAGACCAACCTCGGCAATCTGATGGCCGACTACGCCTTGTCCGCTGGGCAGGCCAAGGGCGCCACCGTCGCCTTCCTCAACAGCGGCTCGCTGCGCCTCAACCGCGACGTGCCAGCCGGGCCGATCCCGCGGCGGGTCATCGAGGAGCTCTTCGCCTACCCCACCCCCCTGGTCACCCTGGAGCTGACCGGCGCGCAGCTTCAGGCGGTGGCGGCGCGCGCGGTGGAGGGCTGGACCGGCCAGGGCCACTTCCTGCAGGTCGCCGGCTTCGCCTTCGCCTTTGATCCCGCCCGCGGTGACGTAAGTCGCCTGACAACGCTCGATCCAGGCGGTTCGAGGCCGCTGGCGCCCCAGGACCGGGTGACGGTGGTCACGACGGACTATCTGGCAAAGGGCAATGATGGTTACGGTTTCCTGGCCGGCATACCTGCTACAGACCTGGGCGTAGACCTCAAGGCGCTCAGCCTGGAGCGCCTCGGCGCCAGCCCGCCTGCCGCCCCCGCGGTGGTGGGCCGAATCTGTAATGCCCAGCGTCCGGGGCCCTGCCTCGCCCTCCCCTCCCCCTGAGCCCTCGCCCTGGAGCGCCCGCGTGACCCAGCCCGCCCAGTCCATCACCTCGCCGGCCACCGGCCGGGCCTACCGCCTGGACGAGGTCATCGGCAAAGGGGGCTTTGGCACGGTCTGGCGCGGTCAGGTCGCCGGTCAGCATGGCTTCGTCAAGCCCGTCGCCATCAAGGTCTTGAACGCCGACGTCGACGCCCTCGGTGAGCTCGGCCAGCGCCTGCGCGACGAGGCCCGCCTCCTCGGCTTGCTGCGCCACCAGTCGATCATCCAGGTCGACGACCTCGTCGAGCTCGATGGGCGCTGGGCCGTCATCATGGAGTACATCGAGGGCGCCGATCTGGCCGCGCTCCTCCGCCTGGGGCCCCTGCCGCTGCGCGTGGCCTGCGAGGTCGCCACCGAGGTCGCCACCGCCCTGGCCATCGCCCACGAGGCCCGCGACCCCTCCACGGGCAACCCGCTGCGCATCGTCCACCGCGACATCAAGCCGGCCAACATCCGCATCACGCGGGCCGGCGAAGTGAAGGTGCTCGACTTCGGCATCGCGAGGGCCGAGTTCGTCGAGCGCGAGGCCCAGACCCGCTCGGTCTCCTTTGGCTCGGTGGGCTACCTCGCGCCGGAGCGCTACGACGGCGAAGAAGGGCCGCCGGTCGACATCTACGCCCTGGGCGTGGTGCTGCACCTGATGGTCACGGGCCGCTTCATGGGCCAGCTCTCCCCCAACCCCTCCCGCCACGATCAGGCCCTCAAGCAGGCTTTAAGCTGGATGGGCGAGGCCCCGGCGGCGCTGGTCGATCTGGTCCGCCAGATGATGGCCTTCGACCCGGAAGACCGGCCCAATGCCCGCGAGGTGCGCCGCGCCCTGCGCGACGTGGCGGCCTCCACCCAAGGGCCCTGGCTCATCGATGAGGCCGGCTCGCTGGTCGACCGGGCCCTGGCCCTGGCCCGCAATGCCAGCGAGCGCCCGGCCGCGTCGCCCGCCCCCCGCGCCGCCGAGGCCGCCCCGCCCGCTGGCGCCCCTTCCCCGGTCTTGCACACCGAGCCGGCCGCCTGGAACCCGGTGACCGGCCCGGCGCGCACCCCGCCCCTCCGTCAGGCCCCCGCCACGGGGCCGATCGAGACGCGCACCACCGCGCGCCGCCGGCCGCCCACCTACTCGGAGGCCAGCACCGGCCGCGGCCTGGGCTGGTTCCTGGTCACGGTGGTGGTGGTGGTCTGCCTCATCGTCTACTACAACCTGCGCAACTCCATGCCCTGGTCGGATGCCACCGCCTGGCAGGACCTCTACGAGGGCCACTTCATCAAGCAGGCCGAACCCGACCCCACCTCCCGGCCGCCGGAATTCCAGGCCCCCACCCGCGAGCCCGACCACCGCTGAGCGCGGCCGGCTCAGCGCCGGAGGTCGACAAGCCGGGTTTGAAAGGGCACCGAGAAGGGCACGATCAGCACCCGGGCCCGGGCCTCGCCCGCGAGCCGCACCTGGAGCGACCCGCCGAGCAGGCTCTGCAAGCCGGCGCCGGCGACCTCGTCGAGGCCGATCTCGCAGGGCACCCGCACCGTCTGCGGGGCGCCCTGGGCCACCCGCAGGCCGTCGAGATCGAGGTGATCGGCCATCACCTCGGTCTTGTTGACCTTGAGGCGGTAGTCGACCTCCCGCAGCCGCAGGGGCAGCCCGCGCGGCCGGCTGACCTCGGCCACCAGCACGAAGCGCATCTTGCCCTTCGCGACGGTGACGTCGGTGACGTCGGTCACCTCCACCGACACTGCCGGCGGGCGGGCCTCGGCCTCACCCACCAGCAGCGCCAGCAGGAGGGCCAGCATCAGGCCTGGGCCTCGGGGTTGGCGGCGCGGCCCTGCTTTTTGGCCTCCTTCTCGGCGAGGCGGGCGGCGATGTCGGCCTCCACCTGCGCCTTGCGGGCGGCCAGCTTGTCGGCGCCGAGCGCGATGCCGAGCACCTCTTCCATCCGGCTGCAGAAGTGGAACTCCATCTCCTTGCGCACCTCTTCGGGCACATCGGGCAGGTCCTTGCGGTTCTTCGACGGCAGGATGACCCGCTTGATGCCCGCGCGGTGCGCGGCCAGCACCTTCTCTTTGATGCCGCCGACCGGCAGCACCGCGCCGCGCAGGGTGACCTCACCGGTCATCGCCAGCTCGTTGTCGACCGTGATGCCGGTGAGCAGCGAGACGATGGCGGTGAGCATGGTGACGCCGGCGCTCGGGCCGTCTTTGGGGATGGCGCCCGAGGGCACGTGCACGTGGATGTCGATGTTCTCAAAGACATCCTCGTCGATGCCCACGTCGCGGGCGCTGGCCCGGATGTAGCTGCTGGCCACACCCACCGACTCCTTCATGACGTCACCGAGCGAGCCGGTGAGCTTCATGTTGCCCTTGCCCTTCATCTTGGTGGCCTCGATGAAGAGGATGTCGCCGCCGGTGGCGGTCCAGGCGAGCCCGGTGGCCACGCCGGAGAGCGCCGTGCGCTCGGCCACTTCGCTGAAGAACTGGATGGGGCCGCGGATCTCCTCGATCTTGGCCGGGGTCAGAATCACCTTCTCGGTGACCCGGTCGGCGGCGACCTCCTTGGCCACCCAGCGCAGCACGCTGGCCACCTCGCGCTTGAGCGTACGGACGCCGGCCTCGCGGGTGTAGGACTCGATGAGGAAGGTCAAGCACTCATCCGACAGCTCAACGTGATCGGCGGTGATGCCGTGCTCTTCGAGCTGCTCGGGGAGGATGAAGCTGCGCGCGATCTTGAGCTTGTCTTCGAGCGTGTAGCCGGGGATCTCCAGCACCTCCATGCGGTCGCGCAGGGCCGGCGGGATGGGGTGGAGCTGGTTGGCCGTGGCGATGAAGAGCACCTTGCTCAGATCGAAGGGCACGTCGAGGTAGTGGTCGGCGAAGGTGTCGTTCTGCTCGGGATCGAGCACCTCGAGCAGCGCGCTCGCCGGATCACCGCGGTAGTCGGCGCCGAGCTTGTCGATCTCATCGAGCACGAAGACCGGGTTGTTGGTCCCCGCCTTCTTGATGCTCTTGATGATCTTGCCCGGCAGCGAGCCGATGTAGGTGCGGCGGTGGCCGCGCACCTCGGCCTCATCGCGAACGCCGCCGAGGCTGATGCGCTGCATCTTGCGGCCCAGCGCCCGGGCGACCGACTTGGCCAGCGAGGTCTTGCCCACGCCGGGCGGGCCCACGAGGCAGAGGATGGGGCCCTTCATGTCGTTCTTCAGCTTGCGCACGGCGAGGTACTCGACCATGCGGCGCTTGACCTTGTCGAGCCCGTAGTGGTCTTCGTCGAGGATGTCGGCGGCGCGCTGAATGTCGAGGTTGTCCTGCGTGGAGATCGTCCACGGCAGCTCCACCAGCCAGTCCAGGTAGGTGCGCGAGACGGTGTACTCGGCGGCGCCGGGGCTCATGCGGCTCATGCGCTTGAGCTCTTTCAGGGCCACCTTCTCGACGTCCTTGGGCATCTTGGACTTCTTGATGGCCTTCTTCAGCTCTTCGAACTCCTCCTGGCGGTCGTCGACCTCGCCCAGCTCCTTCTGGATGGCCTTGAGCTGCTCGCGCAGGAAGTACTCCCGCTGCGCCTTGTCCATCTCGCCCTTCACCTCGGTCTGGATCTTGTTCGACAGCTCCAGGACCTGGATCTCCTTGTTGAGGAGGCTGACGACCTTGTCCATGCGGGTGGAGGTGTCGAAGGTGTCGAGGAGGTCTTGCTTCTCTTCGACGCCGATGCCGAGGTTGCTGGCGACGATGTCGGCCAGCACGCCCGGATTGTCGATGCTGCGAACCAGGAAGCTCGCCTCGCTCGGGATCTGCGGCGACAGATCGATGATGCGCTGGGCCAGCTCGCGCATGCCCACCATCTTCTGTTCGAGGTCAGCCGGGTGCTCCTGCGGCTCTTCGAAGACATCGACCTCGGCGCGCAGGTAGGGGTGGGTCTGGCTCCACTGACGCACCTTGATGCGCGCGAGACCCTGGATGATGACCGAGAGCTTGTTGCCCGGCATCTTGACCGACTTGAGGATCTTCACGATCGTGCCGGTCGTGTAGAGCTCATCGGGGTTGGGGTCTTCGTTCTTCGCGTCGCGCTGGGCCAGGATGCCCAGGAGCTTGCCGCTCTCCAAGGCCCGCTCCACCGCGAAGAGCGACTTGTCACGCCCGACGTTGATGGGGAAGGCGAGGACGGGGAAGATCACGGTGTTGCGAATCGCCAGGATCGGGAGCTCAAGGCGAGACGGGAGGTTCGGCGCTTCCTGATCCGGGTTGTCGATGGGCATCACGTCCTCACAAACGGGCCGATGGGGTGGAGAGTGCCTGTCCCCCGCCGCTCCGTACAGGAGCGGTCGGGGGCACGGCCCAGGCTTTGCAGCGGGCGCTGCGCCACGGGGAGCCTTATTCACGCCGCGCGGGGGGGCAAGCGGGCCCATGGCTGGTCGGACATCGGTCGACGAACTGTAGGGTCAGAACCGCTTTCAGGGCGGCGGCGCCGGCTCCCCTTCAAAGCGCCCTTGTTCTCGGTACAGCCGCTCGTAGGCCGGCATCGTGTCGAGGGCCCAGTCGCGGGTCTGGAGCGTCGCCGGCGTGGGGCGAAGCGGGGCCGGCGGCACCGCCGGATCGGCCACCAGCGACCAGATCACCAGCGGCCCGTCTACGGCCACCGGCTCGCCCAGCACGGCGCTGACGCCGGCCTGCACGAGAAAGGGCGCCTGATCGCGCTGGGCTGCGCTGGCATTGGGAAACCAGGGCCAGTTGTGCAGATCGGCGTCGACCATCTGCCGATCGAGCACCACCCAGGAGAAGCCCTCGCCGACGAGGCTGACCTGATCGGTGGCCTTGACCGGAAAGGGGTCAAAGGGGTCGCGGGTGAGCTGGCGCAGGTGGCGAATCAGGGAATTGTTCATGCGCCGCTTCATGCCGGCCGGCCAGAAGAGCGTGGCGTTCTCGGCCATCCCGCCAAAGGTGACCTGCTGGTGCACGGGCTGGAAGGCGATCGAGGTGCGGGCGAGGCCGATCGGCATCTCGATCAGGCCGCCGCCGACCTCCCGCAGCCAGTCGTAGGCCGCCGGCGGGCGCAGGTCGCGGCTCACCAGGGGAAAGGCGAGGTAGCGGTGGTTCTCGTAGAGGTTCCAGCCGAGGAGGCCGATGGGCAGCAGCAGGGCCCATCGCGAGCGCGTCGCACCGGCCTCCCAGCGGGCCGCGAGCAGGGTCGCGAGGCCCACCACCGTGGCCAGTTGGGCGATCACCACCATTCGGTAGGGAAACCAGAGCCTGTCGAACCAGGGCAGGTGGTGGTAGGCCGCCATGTACCAGGGCAGCACCCAGGGCTCGCCCGGCGTCGGGCTCGGCACCACCGGGCCCACCGCCACCACGAGGCTCAGCAAGGCCGCCCCGCCCCAGGTGCGCCGCGCCGCGCCCCCCAGCAACAGCACCGCGCCCAAAGCCAGCGCCCAGAGCGGGTTGGTGGCCATCGGCTGGCCAAAGCGCTCCAGGGCGACGAGGCCGTGAAGGCTGGCCGAGACATTGTTGGCCAGGGCGGGCGGCGGCTCGAAGATGCTGCCCCCCTCGACCAGACCGGGCACGCTCGACCCGGCCTTGGCCATGGCCAGGGCGGCTGGCGCGATCACCAGCGCGGTCGCGCCGGCGGCGAGGGCCCACTTGGCGATCAGGGCCCCGCTGCGCGGCCCGCGCAGGAGTCGATCGGCCGCGAGGTACAGCAGCAGCAGGCCCAGGAAGTAGCCGAGGAACCAGTAGGTCCAGCCCACGAGCCCCACCAGCAGCCCGGCCAGCAGGCTCTCGCCCACCAGGCGGCGATCGAGGCCGCCCGCAGCCCGCCACAGCGGCCGCTCGTCGAGGCGCAAGAAGAAGAGCAGCGCCAGCGGCACCGGCCAGAGGAAGGCCTGGGTGAGGCGCCCGCAGATCAGCTCAGAGGGCGAAGGGGGCCGTCTGCCACAGGGCGGCGCCCAGCCAGACCGACAGGGGCCGGTCGGGGCCCAGGAGCTGGCGGAGCAGGGCCCGCATCGCCAGCGCGTTGCCCACCAACACCACGGCGATGAAGATGGGCTGGTAGTACAGGTGCCCAAAGACCCACTGGAAGGGCACGCTCACCAGGGCGTCGACGAAGTTGTCGCCGGTGTGGGCAAAGATGTTCTTCCCCAGCGGGTGGAACATCACCGTGGTGAAAGAAGGGTCGGTGAGCCGCTCCACGCAGTCGCGGATCCACCAGAAGAACCACACCGTGCCGTAGAGATCGACCCCGTCGCCCACCACCACGCCGGGCCGCAGCAGCGCGCCGCTGACCGCCGCGAGGGCCAGCAGGACATAGCTGGCCAATTCCAGGCCCAGGCGCGCCCGGCCCTTCATGCGGCCCGCCTTGACATCGGGCCGGCGAGGCCTTTACCGGAGCGACCCTCCACCGGCCCGAGGCCCCCCCGATGGTGCTCCTGCAGACCCTGCTCTCCGCCCTGCGCGATCTCCACACGCCGGCGCTGCTGGTGCGCGATCTCGGCTTTCTGCTCTACGGCGGGCCCCTGGTCGCCTTCTCCGTGCTGCTCTCGCTGGCCGGCAAGCTGCCCCAACTGGCCCCCTGGGACCTCGTGCGCGTCTACCGGGCCTGGGGGCCGGGCCTCGGCCTGTCGCTGGGCGCCGCGGTCTTTGGCGCGCTGCTCGCCTATGGCATCGAACATCAGGGCTTCTCCTGGGGCCTCGCCACCCCCGATGAGCGCGCCGCCGCCCTCACCTGGGGCCTCTTTGGCGCGATGTGGGTCTCCAACCTCTTCCTGGAGATCTGGAGCCTCGATCCGCTTCGCAAGCTCGACAACGTCGCCACCGGCGTGGGTGACGCAGCCGCCTATGACGTGGCGCTGCGCGCCCTCCAGCGCCACCTTTGGGTACACAGCGCCCTCGTTCTTGGCGTGGTGATCAGCGCGCGGCTGGGCGGGCTGCTCTAAGGGCTCTTTTTGGGGGCGATCCAGCCCCGGATGTCGACCAGCAGCTTGGGCCCGATGATGCCAAAGACGATGGCGCAGTTGAGCAGCACGAAGAACCAGTCGGTGCCCGTGAGCGCGGGCCAAAGGGGCGGGGGGTTCACCATGAGGACTCCAAGCTAAGCAGGGGGGCGGCGCCCGACCGCGGCGAGCACGACGTCGGTGTGCTCGCCAAGTCGGGGGCAGGGCCCCGTGAGGGCCGACGCGGCCGACGGAAAGGGCGGCAGGATCTGGGTTGTAGCGCCCTCGCCCACCACGAGGCCGCGCTCCCGAAAGAGCGGCGCCGCCAGCGCTTCTGTCAGGTCGAGCACCGGGGAGACGCAGGCCTGGGGCAGCAGCGCGCACCAGGCGTCGCGGGTGCGCGTGGCGAACAGCGCCTCGAGGCGCTCCGCCTCCAGGGGGATCTCCTCGCCGAGGGCCGCAAAAAAGTTGGCCTGAAAGCGCGGCTCGATCGGGGCGAAGGCCAGCACCTTGCCGTCGGCGCAGCGGTAGCAGCGGTACACCGAGGCGCCGCCCTGCAGCGGGCTCTCTCCCGGGGCCGGCGCCGCGCCGCGCTGGGCGGCCTCGGTGAGGAAGGGCGCCAGCAGTGACAGAACGCCGTCGGCCATCGAGACGTCGAGCCAGTCGCCCTGCCCAGTGCGCCCGCGGGCGATCAAGGCCGCCAGGGTGCGCAGGGCCGCCATCAGCGCGCCGCCGGCGAGATCGGCCACCTGGATCGCCGGGACCGTGGGCACCCCTTCCGGCCAGGGCGGCAAGGAGAGCGCCCCGGTGACGCCGACGTAGCCGAGATCGTGGCCAGGGAGATCGCGCATCGGCCCGGTCTGGCCGTAGCCGCTGATGCTGACGATCACGAGGCGCGGAAACCGCGTCCGCAGCGCCGCCGGATCGACCCCCAGGCGGGCCAGGGTGCCCGGCCGAAAGCCCTCCACCAGCACGTCGGCCTCGGCGAGGAGGGCGAAGAGATCGGCGCGGCCGTCATCTTTGCGCAGGTCGATCACCACCGAGCGCACGCCGCTATTCAGCGCCTCGAACCAGACGCTGTTGGGCCCGGCGCCAGCAGGGCCGAGGTAGCGCAGCGGATCGCCGCCCGGATCCTCCACCTTGATCACGTCGGCGCCCAGCCCGCGCAGATACCAACAGGCCGCCGGCCCGGGCAGGAGCCGCGACAGATCGACCACACGAATGCCAGCGAGGGGCGCCATGCGGGCGGTCTACCACGAATCCCCGCGCCCCGCGGCGCCCGGTCGGCTAGACTGGGCTCCCGCTTGGAGCCGAGGATGACCTGGGAGACCCCGCCCCGGGGCCGCAACCGCCCCATCTACATTGTGTCAGACGGCACCGGCGGCACCGCCGAGAAGGTGGTGCGCGCCGCGATGGCGCAGTTCACCGGGCACCCGGTGCACATCCAGGTCTACCCAACGGTCACCGATCCCGAGCAGCTCGAGCGCATCGCCCGCCGGGCCGCCGAAGAAGACGCGATGCTGGTCTGCACCCTGGTGCGCCCCGAGGTCCGCCGCACCCTGCGCGACCTCGCCCAGGAGCACCGCGTGCGCATGGTCGATCTGCTGGGCAACCTGCTCAGCCAGCTCGGCCTCTTCTTTCACGCCCAACCCGACGGCGTGCCCAACCGCCTCTACATCGCCGATGAGGACTACTTCCGCCGCGTCGCTGCCGTCGAGTTCACGGTCAAGGCCGACGATGGCAAGGAGCCCCGGCTGCTGCGCGAGGCTGAGATCGTGCTGGTCGGCGTCAGCCGCACCTCGAAGACCCCGCTCTCGGTCTTCCTGGCCCACAAGGGCTACCGGGTCAGCAATGTGCCCATCGTCTTCAACAAGCAGCCGCCCGACACCCTCTTCGAGCTCGACCAGCGCTGCATCTTTGGCCTCACCATCGATCCCGAGAGCCTACAGAACATCCGCCAGGAGCGCCTCGCCACGATGCGGATGGCCAGCCGAACGAATTATGGCGACATGGATTACATCCTCGCTGAGCTGGAATGGTCTGAAGAGCTGTTCCGGCAGAACCCGCAGTGGCCCGTGATAGACGTGACCCGCCGCGCGGTCGAAGAGACCGCGGCCATCATCCTCAAGATCATGGGTGAGCGCGGGCTCACCCACGTCGACGGCGAGGCAGGACAGCTCTGAACCGCACGCGCCCCGAGACCACCATGTCCGACCTGCTGCCCCACACCACGGGCGGCGGGGGCGGCTATGTGCCCGCGCGCAGCGCAGATCCGCTCACCGGCAGCGTCCTCGACAAGTACGAGGTCTTGCACAAGCTCGGCGAAGGCGGCATGGCCACCGTCTACCGGGGGCGCCACACCACGCTCGGGCGCGACGTCGCCATCAAGGTGCTGCACCCGCACCTCTCGCGCTTGGAGCGCAACCGCGCCCGCTTCGCCCGCGAGGCCCGGGCCATCGAGCACCTCGATCACGACAACATCCTCAAGATCTTCGACTACTCCGGCTCGGAGGTCGACGAGAGCTACATCGTCACCGAGTTCGTCGACGGCGCCACCCTCCAGCAGCTCAACGCCGAGCGCGGCCGGGTGCCGAGCGAGGTGGTGTCGATGGTCGGCATCAAGCTGGCCAAGGCCCTCGCCTACGCGCACGGGCTCGGCATCATCCACCGCGATCTGAAGCCCGACAACGTGATGGTGCGGCGAGACGGCGCGGTCAAGCTGATGGACTTTGGCATCGCCCGCTTTCTGGACGAGGTGAACCTCACCGTCACGGGCGCGCTGGTGGGCTCGCCCGCCTACATGAGCCCCGAGCAGGCGATGGAGCGCGTGCTCGACCCACGCTCCGACCTCTTCAGCCTGGGCACCCTGCTCTTTCAGCTCGCCACCGGCCAGCTCCCCTTCCCCGGTAGCAACCCCAGCATCATCCTGCGCAACATCATCGAGGGCAACCGCCCCGAGGTGCTGGAGCTGGCCCCCGACATCTCCGGCGTGCTGGCCGATCTCATCGAGCGGCTGCTGCAAAACAACCTCGAGGATCGCCCCCTGAACGCCCAGGCCATCGAGATCGCCCTGGCCCAGAGCCTCGCCGAGGTCCGCATCGACCCCGATGACGAGGCCTTGGACATCCACGCCTGGCTGGTCGACCCGGCTGGGCATGAGCAGCGGCTCAAGGCCCACCTCAAGGGCGTGCTGATGTCGGAGGGCAAGGCCCGCCTCGCCAACCGCGACACCCTCGGCGCGCTTCGGCTCTTCAACCGCCTCCTCGCCATCGACGAAGAGAACGAAGAGGTGCTGCAGCTCGTGCAGGCGATGCACACGCCTGCCCCCAACACCGGCCCCAATCCGCGCTGGGGCTGGCTCAGCCTGGGGGCGGTGGCGCTGTCGGTGCTGGCGGCGGTCACCCTCTGGCCAAGCCCCGAGCCGGCGCCCTCCAACCCCGATCTGGCCGAGGTGGAGCCGGTGGAAGAGCCCGCTCCCCAGCCCGTCGAGTTTCCGGTCAACGCGGAGCCGCCGGTCTTTTCGGAGGGCGCGACCCCGGCCACCCCGCCCCGCGCCGAGCGGCCGGCGATGCTGGCCCGGCCCACCGGCCTGCGCACCCTGCCCACGCCCGCCGCCCCTGATCGCGTCGGCGCCGGCGATCCCGAGCAGGCCCCCGCCGCCAGCCAGGTGGCCACCGTGGCGGTGGCGGTCAACGGCGGCGCCTGGGCCACCATCGAGATCGATCGCGAGCCCAAGGGGCGCACCGGCTCGGTCGGCGACATCGCCGTCACGCCGGGCAAGCACACGCTCACCCTCAAGAACCCGCTCGCCCAGCCCTACACCACCACCTTTGAGGTCGCCGCCGGCGAGCGCAAGGAGATCGTGGTGCCGGAGCTCACGCCGCTGCCCCTCACCGCGCGCCTCGCGGGGGGCTTCGCCGACACCTGCGTGGTGTCGGTAGACGGCGTCTCCCGCGGCACCCTGGCGGCGATCGGGCGCGACATCGCCATCCATGACCCCCGCGTGCCCCACGCCGTCGAGCTGAGCTGCCCCGAAGGGGTGGTGGTTCGCCGAGAGCTGCCGGCCAACGCGCGCCCCGGCTCTACCGTGGTGATCTCCCCGCCATGACAAGGGAGTCGCGCTCGCCTGCGAGGGCACAGCCGGCGAATCTGCAGAGATCCGCAAGCCGCCTTGATCTGTTGCGGTGGCACGCCGCTTGCATGGTGCTCCTCGTGTTGAGCGGCTGCCTCTACTGGCCACGACTGATCGAGGAAGAGTTGAACCAGGCCCCCACCATCGTCGCCTCTGACCCCCGCGCGGGCGACCCGGTGGAGCTGTGGACCGACACCTGGGTCTTCGTGCAGGCCTATGATGAGAACGATCCCGACGGACTGGAGTTCGTCTGGACCCTGTCTGGCCTCGGTCAGCAGGGCGGCGCCATGCCCATCGCCGGGCAGGGTCGGCACCGGGGCAGCCAGCTCTTCGTCGTCGCCAATCCGGCCTACGACGGTCGCACGCTGAGCGTCACCATCAACGACTCGTTTGACGGTCAGGTCTCCCGGAGTTGGGAGCTGATCGTCCCCGAGGAGGCCCCATGAGCTCGCGCCATCCTCTCGCCACTGTGGCTCCCCTCGCCCTCCTGCTGGCCGCCTGCTCGGACATGTCGATTGTGGCCACCAACGATCTGGCCAGCCCCAGCGCCTTCGACACCGCCGAGGTCGACGCCGCCGAGGCCCTCACCGAGGTGATCGTCGACGTGCGCCCCTCGGGCGACGCCGATGTGCTCCCGCAGCGCTTTCGGCTGGACGACCGCAGCCTGTGGTCGGAGTCCACCCTCAACCTTCAGTCGACCATCACCCTGTCGGGCTCGATTCGCGGCTACGCCGCCACCCCCGTGGGCGCCACCGTCCCCGGCGAGGCCGACGCCCCGGTGGAGGCCCGCATCACCGCCTTCATCGAGGGCGACGATCACCTGCGCGTGGTCAACAGCGAGGCCGACGGCACCTTCGCCCTCGACCTGCCCCGGGGCCAGGACTACCACCTCACCGTGGTGCCGATCACCCCCGAGGCGCTGCCCGCCTCCTACGACGCCGGGCTGGCCTTTCTCGCCGACTCGCAGCGCGACATCGACCTCGGCTTTGGCGTGCCGGTCTACGGCCGGCACCTCCAGGACGACGGCACCCCCGTGGCCGTCTCTCGCCGACCGATCGCCTACCTCGTCGATCCGCTCACCGGCATCGCCGGCGCCTCCACCCGGGTCGACGCCGAGGGCTGGTTCGCCCTGCGCGCCCAGCCCGGCACCTACACGCTGGTGCTGGAAGGCGCCGAGGGCACCACGGTCCCGCGCATTGAGCTGCCCGACGTGCTGGTCTCCGAGTCGGCCGACGCCAGCTCCCCGATCGTGGTGGGCGCCGGCCAGGTGGACTTCGCCGAGGTCACCGGCCGGGTCGCCGACGCCGACGGTCGCCCGGTGAGCAACGCCAGCGTGCGCTTCACCTCGGTCGATCTCGACGACGCCGCCGGGGCCTTGGAGGTGGCCACCGAGACCGATCAAAACGGCCTCTTCTCTCGCCAGCTCCTGCCCGGTGCCTGGACCATGCGCGTCGTGCCCACCTACGAGGCCGAGGGCGAGGCCAGCCCCGTCGAGCAGGAGGTGGTGATCGGCGCCGAGGGCAGCGACCTGGGCGACATCACCCTCTCGGCGCGGGTGCAGCTCGAGGGCCTGGTGGTCGACACCGCGGGCGCCCCCCTCGGCGGCGTGGTGGTGGCGATTGAAGAGGCCGGCTTCGACCACTACGTCTACACCGCCACCACCGACGTGCAGGGGGCCTTTACCTGCAACGTGCCCGACACCGCCCTGATCGTGCGCTTCATGCCGTCGAATGACCGCGGCGTGGCCATCACGCCCTTCTCGCTGCCACGCCCGAGCGAGGGCCCCTCCACCTACCCGCTCGGCGCCGGCGCCCTCATCGCCGGCAACGCCAGCGCCTCCGGCAGCCCCCTGCCCTTCGCGGTGATCGAGGTGAAGAGCCCCTCGGGCGAGTCCCTGGGCACCACCGTCACCGACACCAACGGCCGCTACGCCCTGCGCATCGCCGCGCCCTGAGCGGCGGTCACCGCCGGCCCCAACGAGAGAGGGCCCAGCCACCCCCGAGGGAGTGGACTGGGCCCTTTCGCGCGCCACGTCCGATGATGGACCACCCACACTGATCAACCGGTCCAATTCACCTGACGCAGAAAATAGAAGGCCTCCGAGGGATCACAGTCGAACCCTCATCAGCCTCAGTTGGCAGCTTGAGACGGACCAGGACCGCGCGCCGCGCGCAGCCTGCACCAGGAAAGGCTGGCTTTTGCCGCCTTTCTTGACCCGTCTTGGGTACCTCGGCCGCCGAGCCGAGGCATCCTGCTAGCCGACGATCGCGCGACCCACGAGCTCGATCTTCTGCACGCCGCCCCGGTTGGAGCTGGTGGCGGCGCGAGCCGCCTCGACGATGTCATCGGCCATGACGAAGAAGTCCTGGGTACCGATGGTCACCTTCCAGGCGCTCTTGCCAACGCCCGCGGGGGCGCCGACCGAGAGAGCCTTCGGCGCCGGCTCGGCGGCGGCGGCCTGCTTGGCCGGAGCGCCGTCTCCGACGATGGCCAGCGCATCCTTGGCGCGCTTGACCACCGCTTCGTCGCGCTTGTTGCGCGGTCCCGGAGGGGCCGGGGCGCGGGTCAGATCGTTGCGCTTCAGCGCGTTGGAGATGGCCGCCGGGGCCACCCCGTAGCGCTCCGCGAGCTCGCGCAGGGAGAGAACGTCCTTCAACATCACCAGTTCGGGCCACCAGGGCCGCTCTTCAAGCTTCCTCACACTGCCTCCAGTTTGCGCCATGCAGCCGCCCGGGCCCACCAGCAGACGCGTACTTTACGCGGCCCCAGGGGGTTACCGAGATTGTCGGTGCATGAGTGCTGGATCGGTCGCCATCTCGATCCCGCTAGTCCAATCTTAGCCTGTTCTTAATAAACATGCGACAATCTTCTGCATCCACATCACGCAGAAGACGGCCCCGTCTACGCTTACACTGGTCATACCTTCGAAAACGCCCGACAATTGGCTTCGGTTGACCCCCGGGACCTTGGGCGCTAACTCTCGGGGCGATGGCCATCTTGTCAGCACATGGACGCGCCCGCCCCCGCGGAGACTGGCTTACCGCCGGGATCATCGCACTGTGCGTCGCGGTGATCGCCCTGTGCCTCTCGCCCCGGCCGGCCGCGGCACAGCCGGTCGCCCCGGCCAGCCCCAGCGACGATCTCGACGCCGCCGTCCGGGCCTACCAGCTCGGCCGGCGTGAAGAGGCCCGGCAGCGCTTCGCGGCGATCGTGCTCGACCCGGCGCCGATGGACGCGGCGGTGCGGCAAGAGGCCCGCATCTACCTGGGAGAGCTCTCCTTCACCGACGGCGATCAGGAGGGGGCACGCACCCTCTTTGCCGCCGTCTTCAATGAAGACCCGGCCGCACAGATCGACCCCTTCCGCCATCCGCCCGACGTTTGCCTCTTCTTCGAGTATGTCCGCCTCTCCCGGCCGCCGCCGCCCAAGCCCGTGCCGCCGCCGCTCCAGGTGCTGGCCCGCCCGCCGATCAGCGCCTGGGCCCCTTTTGGCGCCTATCAGTTGGGTCACAACCAACGGGCGCGCGGCGTGGCCTACGCGGGCGGGCAAGCCCTGCTGCTCACTACCAACATCGCGATGGTGTCGCTGCTGGCCAAGGATCACGCCTTTCCGGTGGGCGATCTCGACCAGGAGCGGGCGCTCAACCAGACCCGTCTGCTTGGCTTCGCGGCGGGCACCTCCTTTTATGTGCTCTGGGCCACCAGCATCCTCGACGCCCACGGCCACTGGCGTCGCGAGACCCTCGCCCCCCGCAGCGCTCCCTGAGCCGGCCGCGTCGGCAACCCGTGCAGGGCCCCCGCCCGACCGGCTACAGAGAGGGGCCCGCCTCGCTGGCGCGCATCAGGTGAGGGATCATGGCCTTCCTCCGTTGCACCGACCCCATCCGCAAGACCACCCGCGAGATCTCGCTTCGAAAGCCGATGGTGACCATCGGTCGCCAGGCCGGCAACGATGTGGTGCTCGACGACGCGATGGTCGCGCCCACCCACGCCAACCTGCTGCGCCGCGGCAACCAGTACACGATGAACGTGACTGGCCCCGGCCTCGAGGTCTACGTCAACGGGAAGGTGCAGCGCACCGCCACCCTCAACCCGGGCGACCGGATGTTGATCGGTCGCTTCGACCTGCTGCTCCAAGATGGCGAGCCCGAGCCCGCCAAAGCTGAGAAGGCCGACAAGGGGCCGGTCGACGGCATGAGCCGGCTCGTCGAGTTCTCGGCCAGCCTGATGCGCGAAGAGAAGCCCGAGCGGGTCTTCAAGAGCCTCCTCGAAGCGGTGGTGGAGCTCACCCGCGCCGAGAAGGGCTTTGTGATCTTCTTCAAGGATGGCGAGCGTCACCTCGCCGCCTCCCACAACGTCGGCAACGAGAGCCTCGATCTCTCGCGCATCTCCGACACGATCGTCGACCAGGTCATCCAGCACCGCCAGCCGGTGATCGTGTCGGACGCCCTGCACGATCGGAAATTCGGCCGGGCGCAGAGCGTCGTCGACCTGCGCCTGTCCTCGGTCATGTGTGTGCCGCTGATCTTCCGCAACGATCTGCTCGGCGTGCTGTACCTCGGCAATGACGCCATCACCGGCCTCTTCACCGAAGAAGACCTCTCGGTGCTCCAGATCTGGTCGACCCAGGCCAGCATGGTCCTGCACGCCGCCCTGCTGTTGGATGAGCTGAAGGTCACCAACCGCAACCTGCGCGAGCAGCTCCGAAAGAGCGGCCAGGGCGCGATCATCGGCTCCTGCGCCCCGATGAAAGAGGTCTTTCGCCTGATCCGCAAGATCGCCCCCACCGATCTCTCGGCCCTGGTGCTGGGCGAGACCGGCACCGGCAAAGAGCTGGTGGCCCAGGAGCTGCACCGCCTGAGCCCGCGGGCAAAGAAGCCCTTCATCTCGATCAACTGCGGCGCCATCCCCGAGAACCTGCTGGAGAGCGAGCTCTTCGGCCATAAGAAGGGCGCATTTACCGGTGCGGTCTCCGACAAGGTGGGCAAGTTCGAGGCGGCCGACGGCGGCACCCTCTTCCTCGATGAGATCGGCGAGATGCCGATGCCGCTCCAGGTCAAGCTGCTGCGCGTGCTCCAGGAGCGGGTGATCGAGCGGGTCGGCGAGCTCAAGCCGCGGCCGGTCGACATTCGCGTGGTGTCGGCCACCAACAAGAACCTCGAAGAGGAGATCCGCGCCGGGCGCTTTCGCGAAGACCTCTTCTACCGCTGCAACGAGGTCACGCTGAACCTGCCGCCCCTGCGCGAGCGCGGCGAGGATGTCCACGAGCTGGCGCGCTTCTTCCTCTCCAAGTACGCCGAGCAGTACGGCAGCAAGGTGCGCGGCTTCTCCAACGACTGCGTGCTGGCGCTGCTCTCCTACTACTGGCCCGGAAATGTGCGGCAGCTCGAGAACCGCGTGAAGAAGGCCGTGATCATGGGCGACCGCGCCCTGCTCAACGCCGAAGACCTCAGCATCAAGGCGACCGACAAGCGCAGCATCCTGCCGCTGGAGCAGGCGGCCGAGGACTTCAAGAAGACCTACATCCGCGAGGCCTTGGAGCTCAACAACTGGAACAAAGCGCAGACGGCGCGGGATTTGGGCGTCGATCCGCGCACCATCTTCCGCTACATCGAGAAGTTCGATGAGTAGTGCAGCCCTGCTGCTGGCCGGCCTCCTCGCAGTTGCGCCCAACCTCCCTGGCGTCGAGGCGCCCCAGACCACCCTCGACCTCATCAACGACCTGCGCCACGAGAACCCCAGCCGGCGCCTCTACGCCGCCCGCGAGCTGCGCCGGCAGGCCCGTCACGCGCTGCGCGACGCCAACGCCAGACCCGGGAGCCTCAAGGCCGACGAGTCGCTGGTGGCGCTGACCCTCTTCGACGAAAAGGTGGCCGGCATCTGCATCGACGCCGTGGCCAGCGACGAGAACATCGCCCGGCAGTGCGCCGACATCCTCGGCCTGCTCGAGACCGTCGCCGCCCGGCCAGCGCTCTCCGCCGCCGCCGCCCGCGCCGACGCCCGCGGCCTCCAGCGCGCCCTCGCCCGGGCCCTGCGTCGCATCGAAGGGGCCAACCCATGAAGACCATCGGCCTCACCGGCGGCATCGCCTGCGGCAAGTCCACCGTCGCGGCCCTCCTGCGCGCCCGCGGCCTGCCGGTCCTCGACGCCGACCAGGTCGCCCGCGCCGTGGTGGCCCCCGGCGAGCCTGCCCTCGACGAGATCGTGGCCCGCTTTGGGCCGGCGATTCTCACCGCCGACGGCAGCCTCGATCGCGGCGCCCTCGGCCAGCGCGTGGTCGCCGATCCGGCCGCCAAGGCCGATCTCGAGGCGATCACCCACCCCCGCATTCGCGAGCGGGTCGCCGCCTGGATGGTCGCCCAGGCCGAGGCGGGCGCCCCCGCCGCCGCCGTCGAGGCCGCCCTCCTCGTCGAGACCGGCGGCTACCGCTTCTACGAGGCCCTGGTGGTGGTGAGCTGCGCGCCCGCGGTGCAGCGCGCCCGCCTGATGGCCCGCAACCAGCTCGACGCCGCCACCGCCCAGCGCTGGCTCGACGCCCAGCTCCCCCTCGCCGAAAAGGAGCGGCTGGCCACGGTGGTCTTGCGCAACGACGGCGACGAGGCCGCGCTGCAGGCCGCCGTTGAGGCTGCCTGGGCGCAGATCGTCGGCTAGGCGCCGAGCCGGGCCGTGAGGCGCATCAAATCCTGGCAGAGGGGCGAGTGGGTGGTGAGGTCCATCGAGCCCAACTCCTGCACCACCACGGCGCGCAGGGCCTCGGCCTGCACCCGATCGCCCTGGCCCAGCATCGCCAGGGCCAGCCAGGTCTTCACCCGGGCGACGCTGTGGCGATCGCCCACCTCGGCGAGGATCGGGCTGGCGCCGCGCAGGTGCTGCTCGGCCAGGGCGTAGCGGCCGGCCAGCAGGGCGATCTCCCCGCGCACGGCCTGCACCTGGCCGAGGAGGCGGTGGTCGCGCCCCTTTCGGGCCAGCTCGTCGGCCTGATCGAGGAGGCTGTCGGCCTCGTCGGCGCGCCCCCGGCGGGCGCCGATGCGCGCCTGCAGCGACAGCTCGCGGGCCTGGGGGCCCAGGCTGCCCAATTCGCGGTGGGCGGCCAGGGCGGCGCGGATGGTCTCGTCGGCGGCCTCGACCTCGCCGGTGTCGAGGAGCAGGTGGGCGAACATGCCGAGGGTGACGGCCTCAAAGCTGCGGTTGCCCAGGTCGCGCAGGATCTGCAGCGAGCGCTCGAAGGCCGCCCGAGACTGGGCCGGGCGCCCGAGGACATGCAGGGTGCGCCCCAACTCGCCGAGCAGGCGGCCCTGGTTGAGGGCGTCTCCACTGCTCTCGGCGATCGCCAGCCCTTCTTCGAGGGCCGAGCGCGACTCGCCCACCCGCCCCAAGGTGCGCAGCAGCTCGCCGAGGGGCAGGGCCACCACCGAGAGGAGCCAGGGTGGGCCGGCCTTCTGGATGATCTGCTTGGCCTCCACCAGGGTGGGCGCCGCCAGGGCCGGAAAGCCGGTCTGGTACCAGAGCCAGCCCAGGTGCAGCTTGACCGAGCCAGCGAGGCGCAAGTCGCCTTGGGCCTGGGCGATGGCGTCGGCTTCGAGCAAGGCCGGGCGGGCCAGCTCCGGCTGCCCGGCGAGGCGGCGCATGTGCGAGAGCATCACCAGCACCGCACCCTTGGCCGGGGCCGGCAGGTCTACCCCGAGGGCCCGGCCCATCGCCCGACAGCCCTGGGCGATGGGGCCGCGCAGCGAGTAGATGTACGAGAGGATGCGCGCCAGCGCGAAGGTGGCGTCGGCGTCGCGGGCCTCGGTGGCCCGCTCGAAGGCCAGCTCGACATTGGGCAGGTCGCGCAGCAGCCCGCGAAGCACCGCGCCGCCGCCGCTGCGGTGCAGATCATCGACGCGCTCGTCGCTGCCGCAGCGGGCGAACCAGCGCCAGTGGCGACGCTCGGCCCCGGCCAGCTCGTGGGCCAGCTCGGCGCTGCTCCATCCCGAGCTGCAGCCGCCCGACCGCCGCTTCTCCAGGGCGAACTCGCGCACCGACTCGTAGTGAAAGAGCCGCACCTCGCCGGTGGAGAGGCGGGCAGAGCGGATCAGGCTCTTGTCAACCAGCGCCTGCACCGCGTCGATCGGCGCGCCGCCCGGCGCCGGCAGGGTGGCGGAGAGCACCGCCTCGGCGGCCTCCAGATCGAAGCCGCCCCGAAAGACGGTGGTGAGCAGCAAGGCGGCCTGCTCCCAGGGCTCCAGGAGCTGCCAGGAGACGTCGATGGCATCCCAAAGGGTGGCCTGGCGCCCGCCGGCCTCGGCCCGGTTGGCTCCACCGAGCAGCTCAAAGCGCCGATCCAGCCGCGCCAGGATGGCCGCGGGGCTGAGCAGGCGCACACGGGCCGCCGCCAGCTCCACCGACAGGGGCAGGCCTTCGAGGATGCGCACGATCTGGGCGATGTCGCCGGCGTTGCGCTCGGTGAGCGCGAAGTCGGAGTCCACGGCGCTGGCCCGATCGACGAAGAGGCGCACCGCCTCTGCCTCGCCGATCAGCCGCCGCTCGCGCTCGCCTTCGGCCGGCACGCCGAGGGGGCCCACCAGGACGAGGTGCTCGCCGGGCAGCCGCACGCTCTGGCGGCTGGTGAGCAGGAAGGTGGCGCTCGGCGCGCGGCTCACCCACTGGCCAATGGCCGATGCGCACATGGCGACGAGGTGCTCGAAATTGTCGAGGATCAGCAGCGCGCGGCCGCGGGCCTCGATCGCCCGGGGCAAGGCCTCCTGGGCGTCGCTGGCCTGAAGGGGCACGCCGAGCGAGTGGGCCACCACCGCGATCAGCTCGGCGCGGCTGCGGGCCTCCGACAGGTCGCAGAACCAGACCCCGCCTGGAAAGATGCTCTGCCGGGTGGCGGCGAAGCGTCGGGCGAGGCGGGTCTTGCCGGCCCCCGCGGTGCCAACCAGGGTGATCAGCCGGGCGCCGCGGCCGACCACGGACTCCAGTTGGGCCAGCTCGGCCGAGCGTCCGACGAAGCGGTCGGCCTCGCCCACCATCGGCGACAGGCTGGGCATCGCGCCGATGGGGTCGATGACGAGCTGATAGCCAACGCCGCGCACCGTGAGGATGTGCTCGGGGTCCGCGGGTTGGGCCTCGATCTTGGCGCGCAGGGTGTAGACCGTCGTGTCGAGGGTGCGGCTGGTGACGGTGGCCGAGTACTCCCACACGCTGCGCAGCAGCTCGTCGCGGTGCACCACCTCGGGCGCGCGGGCCAAGAGGTAATCCAGCAGCTCCGCTTCTTTGGGCGTCAGGGGGGTGGTCACGCCATTGCGAATCACCAACCTTCGTTGGCGATCCACTTCACAGGCGCGCAGCGAAAGCACACGCGGGACGGTCATTTCACCTCGGCCGAACCCGCATGCCTGCCAAACCACACGAGGGGCCGCCGCTATGGTAGCGCCACACCGGCGCCCCCTCCCCCCCTTTGCGGAATCCTAACCAAACTGGACGATGGAGTAGACCGGCACGTCGCCGAGGGCCGCGCGGCCGGGCAGGAAGGTCAGCTCCACCACGAAGAGGTCAGCGACCACCACGCCGCCCAACTGCCGGATGAGGGAGTTGGTGGCCGCGGCGGTGCCGCCGGTCGCCAGCAGGTCGTCGACCACCAGCACGCGCTGGCCCGGCGTCACGGCGTCGATGTGCATCTCCAGCCGCGCGGTGCCGTACTCCAGGGCGTAGTCCACGCCGATGCTCTTGTAGGGCAGCTTGCCCGGCTTGCGGGCCGGCGCGAAGGCGGCCCCCAACTCCATCGCCAGCGGCGCGCCAAAGAGGAAGCCGCGCGACTCCATGCCCACCACCACATCGATCTTCTCGCCGGTGAAGCGGTCGGCGAAGTGGTTGATGGTCTCGCGCAGCAGGCGGGGGTCGGCCAGGATGGGGGTGATGTCCTTGAAGAGGATGCCAGGCTTGGGGAAGTCGGGGACATCGCGAATCACGGCGGAGAGACGGTCAGACAGCGGGCTCATGGGCGCTCCAGGCTGAGGCCCCAGCCGCGTAACCGGTCGAGCTGGCGCTCCGCCGTAAGGTCGGGCTGCAGGGGCGTGAGGGTGGCATAGCCGCGGCCAAACCAGCAGCCATCGCTCTCTTCGTCCTCGCTCCAACCTTTGTGGTCGCCGCCGATCCAGTAGTAGGGCTTGCCGCGGGGATCGCGCTTCTCGTCCACCAAGGGGTGGTAGCTCTGCCGGCCCATGCGACAGATCTTGATCCCGCGCACCTCTTCGAGGGGCAGATCCGGCACGTTGAGGTTCAAAAAGCAGTGCTTGTCGAGCGGATCGGCGAGCATCCGCTGAACGACATCCAGCGCGATCGCCGCGGCGGTGGCCCAGTGGTGCTGGCGATCGGCCACGTCGCGCAACAGACCCAGGCTCACCGCCAGCGCCGGCACGCCGATCAAGGCCGCCTCCATCGCCGCCGCCACCGTGCCCGAGTAGTGCACGTCGTCGCCGATGTTGCTGCCGCGGTTGACCCCCGAAATGACGACGTCGGGGCGCGGATCGCAGAGCTTGTGCAGCCCGATGTAGGCGCAGTCGGCCGGCGTGCCTGTCACCGCGTAGCGGTGGGGGCCGCGGCGGTGGGCCCGCAGGGGCTCCCACATTGTGAGCGCGTGGCTCTTGGCGCTCTGCTCGCTGTGGGGCGCCACCACCACCACGCTGGCCCGGGGCCCAAAGAGGTCTTCGAGGGCGTGCAGGCCAGGCGCCTCAATCCCATCGTCATTGCTCAACATCACGCGCACAGGTTCACCTCGCCGCCGAGAGGCAGGCCCCCTATCTCCCCCCGCTGGTTACGGGGGTGCCCCTGCCCCGTGGAGTGCGGATGCGACCCCGCTACGCCGACCTGTTCAACGCCCTGCTCGATCCCGATCCGCGCCGGGCCGACGCGGCCTTCGACGCCGTGCTCTTCGATCGCGGTGAGGCCCTGCCCGATCTGGCCGACCTCTACCGCGACAACCCCCGCGAGCCGCTCCTGCGCTTCTACGCCATCCAGCTGATGGGCTTCTCCGAGGAGCCGGCCGCGATTCCGATGGTGATCGACGCGCTGGACGATCACGATCCGGCCGTGCGCGCCGAGGCCTGCCGGGCCCTCGAAGACCTGCGCGCCAAAGAGGCCATCCCCTTGCTCAAGGCCCGCACCGACGACCTCGACCCCGAGGTGCGCCGCAGCGCCCGCGAGGCCCTGGAAGCCCTTGGGGAGAACCCATTTTGAGCCCCCGCGCCGCCCTCCAACTCCTCGTCTTCACCTCGGGCACCGCAGTCATGGCGGTCGAGATGACCGGAATGCGCCTGCTGGCGCCCTACTTCGGCACCTCGATGCTGGTCACAACCGTGCTCATCGGCACCCTGATGGGCTTTTTGTCGCTCGGCTACGCGCTGGGCGGCAAGAAGGGCGACCAGAACCCCACCCTCGCCGCGCTGTGCAAGGTCACGGCCACCGCCGCGGTGCTGGTCTTCTTGATCCCGCTGATCGCCCAACCGATCCTGCGGGCCGCCGCCGGTGTGCTCCGGCCCCTGGTCGAGGGCAAGGCCCTCTCCGAGCCGGCCATCGCCATCGGCACCCTCATCGGCGGCATGCTCGGTACGCTGGCCCTGATGGCGGCGCCGATCACGTTGATGGGCATGGTCAGCCCCTGGGCCATCCGCCTCGCCGTCGACAAGGTCGAAAACAGCGCCCAGTCGGCCGGGCGCCTCTACTCCCTGTCGACCTTCGGCAGCATCATCGGCACTTTTTTGCCGGCCTTTGTGCTCGTGCCCGCGCTGGGCGTGCGCAACACCTTCTTCGCCATCGGCGGCGTCCTGCTGGGCGTCTCGCTGATCGGCATGTCCAAGGGGATCAAAGCGGCCCTGCCCCCCGCGAGCGCGCTGATCCTGATGGCCCTGCCCGAGGGCGTCATCCGGCCGATGCCGGGCCTCGTCTACGAGGCCGAGAGCGACTACCACTTCATTCAGGTGGTCCAAGAGCCCTACATGAAGTGCGAGAACGCCTACCACCTCTACCTGAACGAAGGGGTGGGCGTTCACTCGGTCAAGTGCCCAGACCCGGCCTATGACATCCGCGGCTACTGGACCTACATGGCCGCCTCGCCCTTGTGGGCCGACGACCCCCAAAGCGTCGACGAGGCGCTCATCATCGGCCTCGCTGGCGGCACGATGGCCCGGCAATTGCTCGACGCCTTCCCCAACACCCGCATCGACGGCGTGGAGATCGACCGCGCCGTGGTCGAGGTCGGCAAGCTCTACTTCGACGACGGCCACCCCAATGTGAACCCCATCGTCATGGACGGTCGGGTCTTTTTGGCCGCCACCGACAAGCGCTATGACCTCGTGATGGTCGACGCCTACCGCCAGCCCTACATCCCCTTTCATCTGGTCACCCGCGAATACTTCGAGCTGGTGAAGGCCCACCTCACCGAGGATGGCGTGCTGGCCGTCAACGTCGCCAGCCCGCGCGGGGTGAGCGCCGACCTCTCGGCGATGATCTTCCGCACGCTGAAAGAGGTCTTTCCCACCGTCCTGCTGATCGACGCCACCCAGGCCAATGACGTGATCCTGGCCCTGGTGAAAGAGAAGCCCATCGACACCGGCGTGCGGCACTTCGCCGCCCTGCCGCCCACCCTGGCCTTGGAGAGCCTGCGCGAGCGGCTGCCCAGCAAGGTGAGCGCTGGCGTACCCGGCTGGGAGGGAGCGCGGGTGCTCACCGATGATCAAGCGCCCGTCGAGCTCGCCTGGGATCTGATGACCATGGAGTACGCCCAGGAGGGCTAGGCCGCGGATTGCTTGCGCGGGATCGCTGGGCTACGCCCCCGCCCCCTCCGGTCCCCCCGAGGTTCCGATGTCCGAGCTGTCCCCCGAAGCCACGCCCCTCCGTCGGCCCCGCTTCGTCACCGCGGTCCCTGGCCCCAAGGCCACGGCCATCATCCAGCGCAGCGAGGGGGCCGTCTCCACCTCGTACACCCGCGACTACCCCCTCGTCGCCGAAAAGGGCGAGGGCTGCTGGATCACCGATCCCGACGACAACGAATTCCTGGACATGACCAGCGGCATCGCCGTCTGTTCGACCGGCCACTGCCACCCCAGCGTGGTGCGCGCCATCCAGGAGCAGGCCGGCAAGCTCATTCACATGAGCGGCACCGACTTCTACTACGCGCCCCAAAGCCGCCTCGCCCACCGCATGGCCAACATCGGCGCCGTGCGCGGCGACAAGCACCGCGTGTACTTCGGCAACTCCGGCACCGAAGCCAATGAGTGCGCGCTCAAGCTGGCCCGCCACAAGACCGGCCGCTACGGCATCATCGGCTTTCTGGGCAGCTTCCACGGCCGCTCGCTGGGCTCGGTCTCGGTCACCAGCAGCCGGGCCATCCAGCGCGCCCGCTTCGGCCCCCTGGTCCCCGGCGTCTTCCACAGCCTCTACCCCGACCCCCTGCGCCACGGCGCCGACGCCACCCCGCGGGCCCTGGAGCACCTCGACCTCGTGCTCAGCAAGCTGATCACGCCAGAAGAGGTCGCCGCCATCCTGGTGGAGCCCATCCAGGGCGAGGGCGGCTACATCATCCCGCCGGACTCCTTCCTCATCGCCCTGCGCGAGCTCTGCGACAAGCACGGCATCCTGCTGATGTTCGACGAGGTGCAGTCGGGCATGGGCCGCACCGGCAAGATGTTCGCCTGGCAGCACTCCGGCGTAGCACCCGACGTCATCAGCCTCGCCAAGGGCATCGCCAGCGGCATGCCGCTGTCGGCCACCATCTCCAGCGCGGAGATCATGAGCTGGCCCCCCGGCGCCCACGCCAGCACCTTTGGCGGCAACCCGGTCTCCTGCGCCGCCTCCTGGGCCACCCTCGACCTGCTCGAGGGCGGGCTCGTGCACAACGCCGCGGTGGTCGGCGATCGCTTCCAGGCCATGCTGGCCGAAGGGCTCAAGAACCACCCCCGGGTGGGCGAGGTCCGCGGGCGCGGCTTGATGGTCGCGGTAGAGCTGGTGAAGGATCGTGAGTCGCTGGCCCGCGACGGCGAGCTCCGCAACGCCGTGGTGATGCGGGCTTTCGACAAGGGCCTGCTGATCCTGGGCTGCGGCCCCAACTCCATCCGCTTTGCCCCGGCCCTCGTCCTCAACGAGGCCGAGGCCACCGTCGCCGCCGAGATCTTCATCGACGTGCTGAACGAGCTTAGCTGAACCCCATTTCTGTGCGAGGTGCGCCGTGAAGCGCTTCGAAGGCCTGGATTTCTACAACATCAACGCCCTGCTCACCGAAGAAGAGCGGGCCGTTCAGTCCCTCGTCCGCGACTGGGTCGAGGACAAGTGCATCCCGATCATCGAGAAGCACTGCAAGGAGGGCACCTTCCCGATGCACCTCATCCCCGAGATCGGGGAGATGGGCCTGCTCGGCATGAACCTGCACGGCTACGGCTGCGCCGGCATGAGCAACGTGGCCTACGGCATCGCCTGCCAGGAGCTGGAGCGCGGCGACTCCGGTCTGCGCAGCTTCGTGAGCGTGCAGGGCTCGCTGTGCATGTTCCCCATCTGGAAGTTCGGCAGCGAAGAGCAGAAGCAGAAGTACCTGCCCGAGATGGCCTCTGGCCGCCTGATCGGCTGCTTCGGCCTCACCGAGCCCGACTTCGGCAGCAACCCGAGCGGCATGATCACCAAGGCCGTCGACGATGGCGACAGCTACGTGCTCAACGGCGCGAAGATGTGGATCACCAACGGCACCCTCGCCGGCGTGGCCATCGTGTGGGCCAAGCTCGACGGCGTGATCCGCGGCTTCCTCGTCGAGAAGGGCGACGCCGGCTTCTCCGCCCCCGAGATGCACGGCAAGCACTCGCTCAAGGCCTCGGTCACCTCCGAGCTCGTCTTCCAGGATGTGCGCATCCCCAAGGATCGCATCCTGCCCGGCGTGAAGGGCCTCAAGGGCCCTCTCTCCTGCCTCACCAACGCCCGCTTCGGCATCAGTTGGGGCGCGCTCGGCGCGGCGATGGCCTGCTACTTCTCGGCCAAGGAGTACGCCATCTCGCGCATCCAGTATGGCAAGCCCATCGCCAGCTTTCAGCTCGTGCAGAACAAGCTGGCCTGGATGCTGCGTGAGATCACCAAGGGCCAGCTCCTCGCCCTGCACGTCGGCCGCATGAAGGACGACGGCACGATGATCCCCGAGCAGGTCTCGCTGGCGAAGATGAACAACGTCGACATCGCCCTGCAGATCGCCCGCACCGCCCGCGACATCCACGGCGCCAACGGGATCCTCGACGAGTACCCGATCATGCGCCACATGGCGAACCTCGAAAGCGTCTACACCTACGAGGGCACCCACGACATCCACAACCTCATCCTGGGGCGGTGGATCACCGGCATCGCCGCCTTCGAGTAGGCCCCGCCGGGGCCCGCTCCGGCGACGGAGGGGGCCTCAGGCGCCGCGGTAGATCGCCCGGCTGTGCTCCGTCTCATGCACGACGACGGCGGAGAGGGCCGGGCAGCCCGGGGCGAGGGCCTTGTAGATCCAGATCGCGATGTTCTCGGCCGTGGGGTTCTCCAGGCCGGGGATCTCGTTGAGCAGGTGGTGATCGAGGGCCTCCATCACCGGCGTGAAGGCCGCTTCGATGTCGTAGAAGTCGATCACCCAACCCGACTGCGGATCCACCTCCCCCGCGACCTGCACCTCGACCTTGTAGGAGTGGCCGTGGATGCGGCGGCACCGATGGCCGGGCACGACGTTGGGCAGGAAATGCGCCGCTTCAAAGCGAAAACCCTGCACGATCTCACAGACTGGCATCTGGCGCTCCGTTGGGGCCGCTCGCCTAACCCGACCCAGGCCCCAACCGCGGGGGGCGCGCTGACACGATTTGACGGGGGATTTCACCACGGCCTTACAGGGGGGGTGCAATGCTACCCTCATGTTCCTCGCCCCTCCCCTCCTGAGCCTCCTCCTCGCCCTGGCCCCACCCACGCAGGTCGTGCCGCCCCCCCCCTTCACCACCACCGATCCGACGCTTGTATGCGGCAATTATCGGTCGCTGCCGGAGGTGTACGGCTACTGCGTCTACCACAACCTGCCGGGCGGCATCCAGCAGGACGAGGCGGTGGTCTGGTGCACCAAGGCTCAGACCTGGGAGGCCGAATGTCGCCACGCCTGGGTCGCCGACCAGATCTTCCGCGGCGTGGCCACCCCCTTGGAGGCCTTGCTGGAGGTCTGCGGTGAGGACCCCAACTGCCGGCTCGACGCGCTGGACTTTCGCGCCAGCGCCGACGTCCTCGAGCAGCTCCAGCGCTGCCAAACCCACGGCGGCGCCCACGCCGAAGACTGCGCCGTCCACGCCACCCAGCGCTGGTGGTACACCACCCCCACCCCCGCAGAGCTCCAGCGGGTGGCACGCACCGCCCGCGCCTACAACGAGCGCATCGGCTTCTTCCTCGGCGCCGCCGTCGCCTGCGACGCGGCGATCACCTGCCCCGAAGGCCCCCGCACCGAGAGCTACTGCCGCGGTTGGGCCGAAGAATTCGCCAAGAACCCCCAGCGCTGCCCCTCCCACGGGGCACCCGGCCAAGGCACCGGCAGCACCGAGAGCCAGTTGGGCGCCCCCCGCCAGGATCAGGCGCCCGTCTCGCCGGTGAACCCGGTGGGGCCCTACAAGGGCCTGCGCACCCAGCCCTCCGCACCGTAGGTGATCTCCTCGGTGGGCCAGTCCAACGGGTCCATCACCACCGTCTGCACGAGCACGCGCCCGTCGAGGTCTTCGCTGGTGACCCGCACCACCGAGCCCGCCGGCCGGCCGCGCACCATGCCCAGGAAGGCGTCGAGGTCGGCGATCGGCTCGCCATCGATGGCGGTGATCCGCCGCGTGGGGTTGAGACGGCCCGAGGCCACCGGCGAGCCATACCAGCTCCAGGCCACATAGACCCCGCTGCGCGGCACGCCGGATTGGGCCGAGACCGTGTAGGGCACCGGCTGCACCAGGGCGCCGGCCCAGAGCAGGGCCCGGCGCGTGCCTTTCGCCGACTCAGCCTGGGGGCTGAGGCGCACCTGTTGGGGCCGCCCCTCGCGCAGGAGGCCCAACTCCACCGCGCCGAGCCGGGCCGCGCCATCCACCTGGGAGGCCGAGGTCGCCGCCGCGCCGTTGACCGAGAGGATGAGGTCCCCCTCGCGCAGGGCCCCCGCCGCCGCCGATCCGGGCGCCAGGCGGATCACCTGCAGCACCCGGCGTTGCCGCGGCGCGGCGTCGAGCAGCAGCGCCCGCGCCTCGGCGGAGAGGCCGAGGTCTTCGGCCTCATTGAAGCCAAGGGTTCCCAACTCGGCGCCCAGCATCGGCCATGGATCGGCCTTGCCTGCCGCCTCAGCCTGGAGCGCCAGGACGATGTGCTCGGCGGGCAGGCCCCGCAGGGTGCCCTGGGGGCGCTCGCCGCTCAGGTTGACGAAGGAGGCCCAAAGCGCCCGACCCCGACCCCAGCGATCGATCACCACGCCCCCAGCGGAGAGCGCGCTGCCGCGTAGATCGTAGACGACCGTGTTGGTGTCACGAAAGCTCGGCGGGCTGCCGATCGGCAGCACCAGCGGATCGCTGCGCTCCACGCGGGTGCGCCGGCTGACCATCTCGTTGCGGGCCGACAGTCCCACCTGCCACACGGTGTCGCCGACCTCCAGCGGCGCCTCGACGAAGCGCAGGGCCCGCACCGGGGTGCCGGCGATGCGGGCCGGGTCGTAGCGCACCAGGGCGAGGTTGTGCTGCGGGTGCAGCCAGAGCACCTCGCCGGGGATCTGCACCGCGCCGCCAAAGGTGAGGGTCAGCTCGCCCAGCGCCACCGGCACGGTGTCGCGGTCGACCACCACGAGGCCCCGCTCGGCGTCGACCACCACGCCCACGCCGCGGAAGCTGGCCCCGTAGACGCCGTCGGTTCGGTAGGGGATCTGAAAGCTGGCCACCACGAAGCTTTGGGCGAGGCGCCGCTCGGCGCGGCCCTTGTGGACGAGGGCTGGGGCCACCTGCGCCGCCTCCACCGGGGCCTTGGGGGCCGGCGGCAGCTCGACGCAGGGCCAGCGCCCGCTCGCGGCGTCCAGGCGACAGCGCCGGGTGGGGTACCAGCGGCGGTCCAGGGTGAGGATCTGCACCTGGCTCTCGCGCGGCGCGTCGAGGTCAACCACCCGCACCGGCACGCGGCTGCCGTGGGGGAGCGTGGCGAGGACCCTCTCCAGGGCGTCGAGATTGGGGATCGGCTGGCCGTTTACCTCGGTGAGCAGGCTGCCCACCTCCAGCCCGGCGGCGGTGAAGCTGAAGCCGCCGCCGGCGAGGTAGACCCCCTTCACCGGCACGCCGAAGTTGCGGGCCTGCTGGTAGCTGAGCGGATGGAGGACCCCGCCGCCGACCTCCAGCAGCTCGGCCGGCGTGATGGCGTGCAGATCCTGGATGGTGAGATCGACGGTGATCGGCTTGCCGCCTCGCTCCACGGTGAACTGCAGGTCGCGGCCCACCGCGGCGTCCATCTGCCCTTCGAGGGGGACAAAGCCCGGCACCGGCTGCCCCTCCACCGCGAGGAGCACGTCGCCCGGCCGCAGCCGCCCATCGGCCGGCCCCTCCGGCAGGAGATCCCGCACCACCAGCACGCCGGTCGCACCGGGATCGCTGGCCCGCAGGCGATCTTCGGCGGCGGCGGAGAGGCCGAGCCGGCGGGCCTCGTTGAAGGGCTCATAGGCGAAGGTGGCCTGCACCGTGCCGCGGGTGACCGGCTGACCGCGCTGAATCAGCTCCAGGGCCCGCACCACCCGGTCGAGCGGCAAGAAGTAGCTGCTGGCCGCCTTGGTCTGCCCCCCCGCGTTGAGGGCCAGGGCCCGCCCCTGCTGATCGATCACCGGCGAGCCGCTCGATCCGCCCGAGGTGCCCGAGGCCGCCTGGATGTAGAAGGTGTTGAAGTCGTTGTAGCCACGCCGATCGTAGGTGGGCGCGTCGCGGTTGGTGCGGGCGATGGTGCCCGACAGAAAGCTCAGCTTCTCGCCGGCGTCGTTGCCCACCACCCGGATCTCGGCCCCCACCACCGCCCCCTCGGGAAAGAGGGGGATCGCCCGCAAGCCAGGCTGGTGCCGCAAGCCGGCCGGATCGAAGCGCAGCAGCGAGAAGTCGTGGATGGGGTCGCGGTAGACGACCTGGGCCTCGACCTCCTCGTTGTTCTGAAAGACGAGGCGCAGCGAGACCGGCCCCGGGCCCGGCACATGGCGGTTGGTCAGCAGCAGGCCCCGCGCCGCGTCGACGACGAAGCCCGTCGCGTAGCTGGTGGAGGGGGCGCCGGTGTCAAAGGCCCGCGGCCGGCTGATCTTGACGGTCACCACCGAGGGCGCCACCCGCTCCAGGGTGGTCGACCAGGGGTCTGCGCTGGCTGAGGCCGCTTTGCCCCCCGGGTCGAGAGTGGGGGCGGCGACCGCGAGGCAGAGGCTGAGGAGGAGGGCAGCGATCACGCGGGTGCTCCGATGCGCCCCCGCCCTATCGCGCCCGCCCGCTCAGAGGCGGAGTTGGGCCCACAGGCGGGCCGCGTCATTGTCGAGCGGCGTGCCCTGGCGCTCCATCCGGTGGACGTAGCCGCCGCCAAAGCGCAGGGCGTCGCCCTTCATGTGGTAGGTGAGCCCACCCATCACTTCGCCCACGTCGCCGTTGTTCTCCAGATCGGCGTCGTCGTCGAAGATGCCCACGCGCACGGCGGGCTCGAAGCCCTTCGCCGAGTAGCCGATCTGGGCAAAGCCCCCGCTGCGCGAGGTCTCGTCGTAGACGCCCGGGTCGATGATGTCGGTGTTCTCGGGCTCGATGGTGACGAGGTGGCCTTCGACCAACAGGGCGAGGCCGTCCACCCGCAGGATGAGGTCGCCGCCGTAGCCCAGGGTGCGGGTCGACAGGCTGGGGTTCAACCAGAAGTCGCCCGCGGCGCCCAGGGTGAGGCCCTTGACCTTGCCGTAGGTGTCGTAGACCTTGCCCTTGCCCGTGGCCCCTTCGAGGCGCGCGGTGATGAGCTTGCCCGCGTTGTCATCGCGGAAGATGTCGCTGTTTCCATTGAAGGCGCCGACCCGGATGCGGGCGCGGTTGCCCTCGTCGTCTTTGCCAAAGCGCCCGTCGAGCACCACGCCGGCCTCGCGATCGGGCACCAGCCACTCGGTGCCCACCGAGCGCTCCATCAGCACGAGGTTGCCGCTGCTCATCAGGTTGTCGCGCGAGACCGGCACCTTCTGCTGGCCGATGTCGGCCCACAGGCCCTTCACGAGGCGAAAGCCCATCGAGGCGTCGACGAAGTGCAGCCCGTCGCTCTCAACGCCGTCGAGCTGATCGTAGTTGGCGCCCACGCCCACCACCATCGCGTAGCGAATCGCTTCGCCATCGCCTTCAAAGCCGAGGCGGGCCCGGCGGATCTTGAAGCCAGGGTCATCCTCGGGGTCGCCGTAGCTGATCGGGTCGGCAGTGGGGTCCATGTCCTGGTCGAAGGCGGTGCCCCAGACCTGAAGCAGCGCCACCGGCTTGGGCTCCGGCAGGGGCGATCGCCCCTCGTCGGCGGCGGCCAGCCCGGGCAGGGACCCGAGGGCCAAGGCCGCGAGCAGACGCAGGCTGCGGGGGGTGGAAGAATCGAGGGAGCAGGTCTGGGTGCTGGTGTGCGGCTTTGGCATGGCCCTTCCGGTTCGCGTCCAGTATTCTACGTCCAATATGCGCGTCCAGCCCTCCACCCCGGTCCATTTCTCTCACCTCACCCCCTCCCTGCGCCGTGCTCAACGCTGCGGGGAGCTCGGTGTCGTGGCCCTTCTCACCCTGCTCACCGGCTGCGCCGAAGGCGATCCCTACTCGCGGGCCTTCGAGGTCGAGCAGCTCCGCCAGACCATCGGCGGCCCCAAGGCCCTGGTGCGCGAGGGCGACTTCATCCTGGAGAACGATCGCATTCGCCTGGGCATCCTCGGCACGCGCATCAGCATGGGCACCCACACGTCGGGCGCGAGCCTCGCCGACGCGGATCTGCAGCGCACCGACCCGAGCGTGCAGGGCGGCTTCGGCAACGACCGCATGGCCGAGACCTTCCCCACGGTCAACCTCAACATCATGCAGGCCGACGAGGCGGCGGGCGAGGTCGTCATCCTCAAGGATGGCAGCGACGGCGGTGACGCGGTGATCTGCACCAGCGGCCCCGAGGTGAGCTTCATCACGCTGCTGAACCCCCTGTGGGCCCTGCAGTGGAGCGGCGTGCGGCCGATCTTCCACATGCGCACCGACTACACGCTCTCGCCGGGCATGGCGGCGGTCAAGATCAAGACCTGGGCCTTCATCGGCGCCGAAGCCCCCTGCTCCATCGCCGATCCCGACGCCGAGGCCGGCTACAAGGGCGCTGCCGCCAGCATCGCCGAAGGCGATGACATCATCGCCACCACGCTCGCGGCCGAGAACGGCGGGCTCGCCTTTGGCGACTTCTACCTTCAAGGCGGCTCGGTCGACGTCTTCACCCCCGACGTCGGCTTCGACGAAGAGCTGCACATCGCCGGGCTCGGCGAGCAGGGCGTGAACACCGTCACCAACCCGGTCTTCGTCGACTACATCGGGGGCACCTCGGAGGGGGTCAGCTACGGCCAGATGTCGAGCAGCGGCCCGCTCGGCATCCCGATGTTCACCTCCTCGCAGACCGTCACCATCGGCGGCATCGTGCAGGGCGACGGCAGCAAGGCCCGCTTCGCGCCGGGCGACATCTACAGCTACGAGCGCTGGTTCGCCGTCGGCAACGGCGACATGGGCAGCGTGGTCGACGCCCTGCTCGAGGCCCAGGGCAAGCCCACCGGCCGGGTGCAGGGCTTCGTGGTCGAAGAGAGCACCGGCATCGCGGTGCCCGGCGTTCACGTCTTCGCCTACAAGAAGGGCGCTGCCGCCCCCTGGACCGAATGGACCACCGATGTTTCCCTCGACGATCGGCGCGAGGACGGCTCCTTCGGCGGCACCCTGCCGCCCGGCGAGTGGGAGCTGCTCGTTCATGGCGAAGGTCGCCCCGACGGCAAGCGCCTCGCGGTCACCCTGGAGGAGGGCGAGACCCTCGACCTGGTGCTGGCCTCGCCGCGGCCGGGCGCGGTGCACGTCGAGGTGGTCGACGAGACCGGCCTCGCCGTCCCGGCCAAGGTCAGCTTCTTCGTCACCGAAGGCGAGAGCCCCCGCGACTCGGTGCTGGGTGACAGCTACATCGGCGGCAAGCCCGCCCAGGTCGCCTTCACCGCCGACGGCTCGGTCGACGTCGTGCTGCCCCCGGGCCGCCGCTACTACGCCGTGGCCTCCCGCGGCGTGGAGTACGAGCTCGGCACCTCCAAGGCCTTTGAGGTCACCACCGCCGGCAAGGTCGAGCTGCAGCTCCAGGTCATCCGCTCGGTCGACACCGCGGGCTGGGTCAGCGGCGACTTCCATGTGCACGGCATCCGCAGCCAGGACTCGGGCGTCACCCGCAAAGATCGCGTGCTGACCATGGCCGCCGAGGGCGTGGAGTTCCTCTCCAGCAACGACCACGACGCGCTCACCGACTACAAGCCCTTCATCCACGCCATGGGCTTGGAACCCTGGGTCAGCTCCACCATCGGCACCGAGGTCACCACCATCGAGCTCGGCCACTACCTCGGCTTTCCGCTGGCGATGGACCACCTCGCCGATCAGGGCGGGGCCTTGGACTGGACGGGGCTCACCCCCATCGAGATCATCGAAGGCCTGCACGACCTCGGCAAGGCCGGCGAGGACGACCCCTTCGTCTTCATCGCCCACCCCCGCGACGGCATCCTCGGCTACTTCGACCAGTACGGCTTCAACCCCAACGCCACCGAGGCCGGCGACGTCAAGCTCGAAGACAGCCTCACCGTGCAGCTCTCCGGCAACACCCTGCTCGACCGCAGCAACTTCACCACCGAGTTCGACGGGCTCGAGATCCTGAACGGCAAGCGCTTCGAGATCATCCGCACGCCCACCCAGCCCGAGCTCGACGCCTTTGGTCTGGATGGCGACACGGCGATCACCTACGACATCGTCGCCCGCACGATGGCCGAGCAGGAGGAGCTGAGCGCGGGGGTCTACAAGCTGGGCTACGGCCACGAGGGGCAGGTCGACGACTGGTTCACCCTGCTCAACCTGGGCTACCGCTTCACCGCCCTCGGCAACTCCGACACCCACGGCACCACCAGCATCGAGGCCGGCTGCCCGCGCAACTTCATCATGTCTGAGACCGACGACCCGGCGACAATCGACGAAGACGTGCTGACCCAGGCCGTGCGCGAGCACCGGGTGGTCGCCAGCTACGGGCCCTTCATCCGCTTCTACAGCGAGACTGAAGACCAGGGCATCGGCAGCCAGATCACCCGCAGCGGCGAGGTCACCTTTCACGTCGACATCGAGGCCGCCTCCTGGATCGCCGTCGACCGGGTGGAGCTGTACGAGAACGGCACCCTCATCCGCGAGTGGACCGACCTCGCCGAGCCGCAAGCGGTGGTGCGCCTCGCCGAGGACTTCACCGTCACGCCCACCAAGGACTCCTGGTACGTCATCGTGGCCCTGGGCCAGGGCGACCTCTCGCCGGTCTTCACGGCGGTCGACATCCAGCCGATCCAGCTCCAGGACATCGTCACCGACGCGCTGGCCGGCGTCGGGCTCGACTCCTTCCTCGACCCCATCGTGCCGATTCCGCGCACCTTCCCGGTGCTGCCCTACGCGATCACCAACCCCATCTGGGTCGACAGCGACGGCGACGGCGAATTCACGCCGCCCGGCCTGCCCTCCTGGCTCCAGGCCCCTGAGCCGCCGGCGGAGGCGCCCTAGACGTGAGACGGCACGCCCGCCAGCTCCTCGACCTGCGGGCCGATGAGGCGCCCACCGTGGTGCTCGACGTGGAGACCACGGGGCTGCGCGCCGAGGCGGGCGATCGCATCGTGGAGATCGCGATCATCGAGGTCGACCTCGCGCTGGGGCAGATGGGGGCCTGGGAGAGCCTGATCTTCCCCGAACGGCCGATGCCGGCCGAGACCCAGGCCATCCACGGCATCTCCGACGAGGATGTGCTGCACGCCCCGCGCTTCGCCGAGCTGCACGCCGAGCTGTGCCGTCGCCTCGACGATGTGGTGGTGGTCGGCCACAACATCCGCTTCGACATCGGCTTTTTGCGCATGGAGAGCGAGCGGCTGGGCCTGCGCCCGCCCGATCCCGCCGCCACCGTCTGCACCCTCGAGCTGGCCCGCGACGTCTTCGGCCTGCCGCGCTGCAGCCTGCCGGTGCTGGCCCAACGCTGCAATGTGGCGATGCCCTTCGCGCACCGCGCCCGCGTCGACGCCGAGGCCACCTTTGGGGTCTACCGCTCGATGCTGCAGAGCATGGCCGGCGACCACATGCCCACCATCGGCGAGCTGGCCGAGCAGGTCACCTCGCTTCGCCGCGACGGCCCCGGCCGCAAGGCCATCGTCGCGGCCCTGTCGGCCGCCCGCAGCGACGACCGCCCCGTCGTCATCGACTACACCTCGCGTGACGGCCAGGGCGAGCTGCTCACCCGCCGGGCCATTACCGTGCGCGAGGTGCGCCTGCCCTATGTCGAAGCCTGGTGCCACCTGCGGCAAGAAGACCGGGTCTTCCATGTGGGCCGCATCCAGCGCATCCGCGAGGGCTGAGCCCTCCTTGATGCTTTGGACGAAGGGCGGCGATCCGGCCCCTCCGCTCAGCCGGCGTGGGCCCGGGCCTCCAGCCAGCGCTCGGCGTCGATGGCGGCCATGCAGCCCGTGCCCGCCGCCGTGACGGCCTGGCGGTAGACATGGTCGGCCACGTCGCCGGCCGCAAACACGCCGGGGATGTTGGTGGCTGTGCTGCCCGCCTTGGTCTTCAGGTAGCCGGTCTCGTCGTGCTCCAACCAGGGGCGGAAGGGCACGGAGTTGGGCTCGTGGCCGATGGCGAGGAAGAGCCCCTTGATGTGGGTCCAGTCGCTCTCTTCGCCCGTGGCGAGGTTGCGCACCCGCAGCCCGGTGAGGTGCTGGGCGCCGAGCACATCGGCGACCTCATGCTGCCAGTGCACGGTGATCTTGGGGTTTTGCAGCACCCGGGCCGCCATGACCTTGCTGGCCTTGAAGCTGGTCTTGCGCACGAGGAGGTGCACATGGCTGACCATGCGGGTGAGGAAGGTGGCCTCCTCGCAGGCCGTGTCGCCGCCGCCGACGACGACGACCTCCAGGCCCTTGTAGAAGGCCCCGTCGCAGGTGGCGCAGGCGGTGACGCCGTAGCCGCGCAGGCGCAGCTCGTTCTCCAGGCCGAGGTACTTGGCGGTGGCGCCGGTGGCGACGATCACGGTGCGGGCTTCGATGGCGTCGCCCATGTCGGTATGCAGCACAAAGGGCCAGCGATCGAGCTCGACGCGCTCGACGGCGCCGAAGCCAAAGCGGGTGCCGAAGCGCTCGACCTGCTTGCGCATGGTCTCCATCAAGGCCGGGCCCATCACGCCATGCTCAAAGCCGGGGAAGTTCTCCACCTCGGTGGTGATCGTGAGCTGGCCGCCGGGCTGGTAGCCCTCCAACACCAGGGGCTCGAGGTTGGCGCGGGCGGTGTAGAGCGCGGCGGTGAGGCCGGCGGGGCCCGAGCCGAGGATGACGACGTTTTCGACGCGGGGGGACGTGGCTTCGGACATGGGGCCTCCAGGCGGGTGCGCAGGGTATAGGGCCCGCCCCGCTCCGGGCAAGCCCCATGCCGCTCCTCGATGTGCCGCCCGATGAGGCCGAGGCCCTGATCCGCGCCGAGGCCGAACGCCTCGGCTTCAGCCGCCTGCGCTTCGCATCCCTGGACCCCGAGCCCCCCGGGGTGGCATCCTATGATGACTACGTCGCCAAGGGCTTCTTCGCCGAGATGGGCTGGCTCGCCACCGGCCGGGAGCCCCGGGCCAACCCGTGCAGCATCCTGCCCTCCGCCCGCTCGGCGGTGGTGCTGGGCGTCGACTATGACTTCGCGCGAAGGCCCGATCCCGGCGGCCTCACCGGCAAGGTGGCCTGCTACGCCTGGGGCCGCGACTACCACAACCTCGTCGGCCGCAAGGTGAAGAAGCTCTGCAAGACCCTGCGCGCCGCCGGCATCCAGACCTATGGCAGCGTGGATGATCGACCCCTGCTGGAGCGCGCCTGGGCCGAGCGCGCGGGCATCGGCTTCATCGGCAAGAACTGCCTCGTCATCACGCCGGGGCGCGGCAGCACCTTCTTTCTGGCGGTGATCCTGGTCTCGGCGGCCTTGCCGCCGGATCTGCCGCGGGCCACGGCCACAAAGCACTGTGGGGCCTGCAACCGCTGCCTCGTGGCCTGCCCGACGAAGGCGTTCGCCGCCGCCGGCCAGCTCGACGCCCGGCGCTGCGTGTCCTACCTGACCATCGAAAACCAGGGGCCGATCCCGCTGGAATTACGTCGGGGCCTGGGTCGTTGGCTGTTTGGCTGCGATGACTGCCAGGAGGTCTGCCCCCACAACCACCGCCCACCGCCGCCGGAATTCGCCGATCTGGCCCCACGCCCAGGCCACGACTGGGTGGAGCTCGACGCCCTGCTCTTCGAGGCGGATGAGGCCCTGGAGGCGCGCTTGGAGGGCTCGCCGATCCGGCGCCCGGGCGCCGTGGGCCTCAAGCGAAACGCTGCCGTGGTGCTCGGCAACCTCGGCGACCGGGCCGCCCGCCCGGCCCTCCTGCACGCCCTCAACCACCCCCACCCGCTGGTGGCCGAACACGCCCGCTGGGCGCTCGACCAGCTCGGCTAGTTCTTGATGAAGCTGCGCTCAAAGGCCAGCTTGCGGGCCGCCTCGCGCTCGGCCTCGGTGAGGATGCCGCTCTCGGTCAGCAGGCTCAGCTCGCGGACGAGGCGGGTGCTGCAGAGGTAGGTGCCGTCGGTGTTGATGGTGAAGGGCACCTTGTGCTCGATGAAGGTGCCCAGGATGTACTTGAATTCTTCGAGGTGCCGCACGGCGCGGGTGTGCAGGTTGGAGGTGGGGCAGATCTCCAGCACCGTGTTGGAGTCGACCAGGGCCTTGAGCGCGTCTTTGTCGTAGGCCGCCCGCACGCCGTGGCCGATGCGATCGGGGCGCAGGTGCTTGATCACGGCGATCACGCCCTGGCCATCGGTGTTGGGGGTCTCGCCGGTGTGGATGGTGGTGCCGAGCCCGGCCTCGCGGGCGCGCCGGAAGAGGCCGGCGTAGCGCCCCACCTCGTCGTTGAGCTCGACGGCGCGCGTCTCGGTGCCGGCCAGATCGATGCCCACCACGCCCCGGTGCCGGTACTTGATGGCCTTGGCCAGGATGATCTCGTTCAGCTCCACCGAGAACTCGCGGGCGAGGCAGAATATCAGCCCGGCCTTCACGCCATACTCCAACATCGCGCGGTCCATGCCGATGAGCGCGGCGTGGATGATGTGGTCGAGGTCGCGCTCCCCGCCGAGGTTGCGCTTCATCGGGTTGAAGCGCAGCTCGATCTGCTCCACCCGGCTCGACCGGTACTCCTTGCCGATGATCTCGTAGACCGCGCGCTCCATCGCCGCCGGGCTGGACTGGATCTTCTCGGTGTAGTCGTGGAGGATCTTCAGGTAGTCATCGAGGTTCTGGTCGCGACGGGGGTTGACGGTGACCTTCTCCACAAAGTCCCAGTAGTCGCGCATCGGCAGCTTCATGCCTTGCTGGTGGGCGATCGACCACAGGACATGGGGGGCCAATGAGGCGCCGACGTGGATGTGCAGGTCGCAGAGCGGGGCTTGGTGCATGACGACTCCAGGGCGACTGGCTAACTCAGACCCTCGGTGGGTCGCCTGCTCCCCTGCCCCACCCCGAGGTCCTCCATGCGCCGCGCCCTCCCCGCCCTCTGCCTGCTCCTGCTCGTCCCCACCGGCGCCCTGGCCCAGGAGGAGGGCGGCATCATGGACATCCCCGACCTGCAGATCGATCTCGGCGGCGACGGCAGCAAGTCGGCGGCGCCCTCCTCCACCTATGAAGGCAGCCTCAGCCAGTCGGCGCCGGACTTCGCCAGCGGAAAGCCGCTGGCCATCAGCCACAACGGGCCTGTGCGCGTGCGCTGCGCCGATCGCCAGGGCGTGACCGCGCGGCTCACCTATGTGCTCACCGGCACCAACGAAGGGGCGATGGAGTCGATGGGCAAGGGCGTGGGCCTCTCGGCCTCGGGGGGCCCGGGCGGCGGTGCGGTGAAGAGCCGGGTGCCCACCCGCCCGGCTGGCGTCACCCAGGCCGACATCGAGCTCACCGTAAATGTGCCGCCGGCCGCTGTGCTGAATGTCACCGGCGGGGCCGGCTCGGTCGACGTCTCGGGCTGCAAGGGTGCGGTGAAGGTCACCAACAAGACCGGCGACGTGATGGTGCAGGGCACCTACACGGGCGTGAGCGTCACCACCGGCGGCGCCGTCTCGGTGCGCCTCGACAACGACAGCGCGCTGGCCGGCAGCAACGTCATCAACGCCGGCGGCACCATCGACATGACCCTGCCGCTGGCCTACGCCGGCAAGTTCAGCGCCAAGGGGGCCAACGTCAGCGTCTTTCACACGGTGATGGGCACCAATACCGGCACCCTCGTGCAGGGCACGATCAGCAGCGGCCCGGCGAGCCTCTCGTTGGCCACCAAGGGCGACGTCAAGGTCGTCGCCCCCTGAGGGCGCCGATCAGGAGCCGTTCATCTCGCCCTTGAGGGACTCAAAGTCGACCATCGCGTCGACCTTGACCCGGGCCCCCGGCCCGACGATGCGGGCATGGCAGCCGAGGCGCGAGAGAGGGGTGGCCGGCGGGCCGGGGCTGCGCTCGCGGCCCTCGTGGGGGTCGCCCCGCACGAAGGCGTCCATGGTGTTGCGCTCCAGCTCGGCCATCGGGGTGAGGCCGGTCTGATCGAGCACCTCCACCCGGCACAGGCCGCAGCCGCCGTCGGGGCAGGTGCCGCCCGCGCGCCGGCCGGTGCTGATCGGGCTCGGCAAGGCCTGGCTGGCCATCAGCAGGCTGTAGCGCTCCTCGGCCTCGACCCGGCGCTCGCTGCCGTCGGGCAGGATGAAGGTGATCGGAAAGGCGACGATCGAGCGAGCGACCGGGCCGATGCCGAGCGCGGTCTTGATGCGCTTGCGGATTCCAAAAGGGGTCATCGGGGCTCCCTACTCGTCGGCGCCGTCATTGGGGTGCAGGACCTCGTTGATCTCGAGGTGATGCGTGATGTAGTCGAAGGCCTCGTCCACGGTGTTGACGGTCTGGAAGAGCAGCAGGTCGCTCTCGCTGATCACGCCCCAGTCCACCATCGCCTGGAAGTCGAGGATGTCCTTCCAGAACTCCCCACCAAAGAGCACGGTGGGCAGCGGCGACTTGATCTTGGCGGTCTGGCGCAGGGTGAGGCTCTCGAAGAGCTCGTCCATCGTGCCAAAGCCGCCCGGCATCAGGATCAGCGCCTTGCACAGGTACATAAACCAGTACTTGCGCATGAAGAAGTAGTGGAACTCAAAGCCCAATTCCGGCGTGACATAGGGGTTGAGCTTCTCTTCAAAGGGCAGCGAGATGCCGAGCCCGACGTTGCGGGCCCCGGCGACATCGGAGGCGCCGCGGTTGGCGGCCTCCATCATGCCCGGGCCGCCGCCGGTACAGACGAAGTAGCGCCGACGGGCCTCGCGGTTGAGGTCCCAGGCAGCGAGGCGGGCGGCCAATTCGCGGCCCTTCTCGTAGAACTGCGACAAGCGCATGCGCCGCTCGGCCATCTTGAGCTGGTGCCCAAAGCGACGGAGCTCGTCTTCGGTGGTGCCCAGGGCGTGGGCCCGACGGGCGTCTTCCAGCTCCATCTCGCACTGCGACACCGGCCGGGAGCGGGCGGAGCCGAAGAAGACGATGGTGTTGCGGATGTTGTGCTCGCGGAAGCGGGCCCGGGGCTCCTCGTACTCGCACAGGATGCGGATGTGGCGCGCCGCCGCGCTGTTGAGGAATTGCAGGTTTTTGTACGCCTTGTCCGGACCAGCCATCGACACTCTCCGCGGGGCGAGCGCCGCCCACAACATTCTGGCCTAATGCGGGCCCGCCCCGCTGCCACCCTGCCCCAGGCGCCCGGCCCCCAGCAGCCCGGGCTCGGGGTACACCACGAGGCGCACGGGGATGCGAGCGAGCAGATGGCCCATCGGCGCGCCATCTTCGAAGGCTTCGCGAAACTGCGGGTGACAGAAGCGCGCGGCGAGGCGGGGCGCGATGCCCCCCACCAGCCAGAGCCCGCCCGTCGGCAAGGTGCGCAGCGCCATGTTCTTCGCCTCCGACGCCACGCAGCGCACGAAGAGATCGGCCGCCATGCCGGCGGCGTCATCGTCCTCAAAGGCCCGACAGACCAGGGCGGCGGCGTCTTCGCCGGCGTCGAGGGCCTCGGCGAAGGGCGCGCTCAAGGGCACCCGGGCCCGCACAAAGTGCAGGATCTGCGCGAGGCCGCGCCCCGAGCAGACATCCTCCACGGTCACCCGGCCCGCCGAAGCGCGTCGGGCCAGAAAGCTGCGCAGGGCGACCTGCTCGGCGCTGGCGGGCGCGAAGTCGGCGTGGCCGGCCTCGCCGGGGATCAGCCGCCCCCCAACCGAGAGGGCCGCGCCCAAACCGGTGCCCACCCCCATCACCGCCGCCGGGCCCTCGGCGATCGGCGCCGGGCCGCCCAGATCGAGGGCGTCGTTGGGCCCGAGGGCCGGCAGGGCCGCAGCGGCGGCCTGCAGATCGTTCACGATGAGCGTGGGAAAGGGCAGATCACCTGGCCCGCCCACAAAGGCGCCGTTGGTGAGGTTCACCGCCCCCTCGATCACCGGGCCGGCGACGGCGATGACGGCGGCGCTGGCGCTCTGCCCGCCCTCCGCCTGCCAGCGCGCCCAGGCGGCGGCGAGGTTGGGGGTGCTGGCGGTGGACCAGCGGCGGATCGCCTGCAGCGCGCCCTGCTCGAAGAGGGCGTAGCGGCTGTGCGTGCCGCCGACGTCTCCGACCCAGACCCTCATGACCGCCCCGCCATCCAGGCTTCGACCGCCTCGATGCGCTTGGGGATCGCCGCGGTGAGCACCTCGGGATCGCCGGCGGTCACGAGCACATCGTCTTCGATGCGGATGCCCATGCCGCGAAAGCGCGCCGGGGCCTGCTCATCGTCGAGCGGCACGTAGAGGCCGGGCTCGATGGTGGTGACCATGCCCGGCTCGAAGGGCCGCGCCCCGCCGTCTTGGATGTAGACGCCGGCGTCGTGGACGTCGAGGCCGAGCCAGTGCCCGAGCCCGTGCATGTACCAGCGCTTGTACTTCTCCTCCTGGATGAGGGTGTCGACGAGGGTGCTGTCACCCGGGTCACCCTCGAAGAAGCCGAGCCGCACAAGGCCCTCGGTGAGCTGGCGGATGGCGGCATCGGAGACCTGCTTCCAGGTGACCCCCGGCCGCACCTGCGCGATGGCGGCCTCCTCGGTGTCGAGCACGAGCTGGTAGAGCGCGGCCTGATCGGCGGTGAAGCGGCCATTCACCGGCCAGGTGCGGGTGACGTCGGCGGTGTAGCCCTGCAGCTCGCAGCCGGCGTCTACACAGAGCAGGTCGCCGTCGACCAAGGGGCAGTCGTTGGCGATGTAGTGGAGGATCGTGGCGTTGTCGCCGCCGCCGACGATGGTGGTGTAGCCGGGGCTGCCGCCGCGCCGGCGGAAGGTGCCGTCGATCACCGCCTCGATCTCACACTCGTTGCCCCCCGGCGCCGTCGCGCGCATCGCGAGACCGTGGGCCTCGGCGGTCACGGCGGCGGCGGCGCGCATCACGTCGAGCTCCAAGGGGCTCTTGAAGAGGCGCAGCTCGTGCAGCAGGCGGGCCGGATCGATGAAGGCGTCGGGCAGGTGCAGCCCAGCGCGGCGAGCGGGCTTGCGCGCCTTGGCGATCGCCCCGGCGAGGAGGCGGTCGCGATCAGCGTCTTCGGCGAAGCGGTAGTGCAGGGTGCGGTAGCCCTGGAGCAGATCGGGCAGGTGCTTGCTGATCGCGTCGAAGGCGTAGGCCTCGTCGGCGCCAAAGAGCGCCTTGGCGCCCTCCACCCCGTAGCGACGGCCCTCCCAGACCTCGGTGGCGGCGTCGCGGGCGGCGACGAACAGCACGAAGGGGGCCGGCGATCCGGGGCGCAGCAGGATGGCGCAGTCGGGATCGGACCAGGCAGAGAGGTAGAGCACATCGCTGTTCTGGCGAAAGCGGTGCTCGGCGTCGCCGTTGCGCAGGGCCTTGCTGGCGCCGAAGATCAGGGCGGCGTCGGTGCCCAGGGCGGCGAGGAAGCGCCCGCGGGCCTCGGCGGCGATCTGGAGCAGGCGCGCGTCGGGCGGGCGGCGGGCGCCGAGGCGAGGCGGGGCGGCGGCGGTGTCGTTCATCTCGGGCTCCGGGCGCCTTTGGGTCCAGGAGGGAGCGAAGGCGCGGCCCCGGTGGCTAACCCGCGGCTTCTGGGGGGTAGAGCCCCCGATGGCCATTGGCCCACGCTGTGGTAGAGAGGTGGCCCAGCAAAGGAAGCGGCCTTGTCCAGCTTGATTGACGATCAGCTCGTGGATGCCATGGGCGCCGCGGGCACTGAGCAGACCTCGGTCTTCTCCGGCCCCGTGGTCATCGTGGGCGCCGGCGTCGCCGGCCTCGTCTCGGCTCATCTCCTCGCTGAAGCGGGGGTGCAGGTGGTGGTCATCGAGAAGCTCGATGACATCGGCGGCCTCGCCCGCTCCTTCGTCTATGACGACACCTTCGTCTTTGACTGTGGCCCCCACCGCTTTGACACGGGCAACCCCAACATCAAGGCCTACCTGGAGCGGGTGCTCGAGCGCGGCACCACCTTCTTCCCGCGTAAGAGCGAGGTCTTCTTCGAGGGCAGCTACTACGACTGGCCGATCAAGCCCCAGAACCTCGTGCAGCTCCCGCCGGCTCTGGCCGGCAAGGCCTTTGTCGACCTCGCGGTCAATGGCTACAAGACCTACGAGGGCGACAACTTCGAGAACTACATCCTGCGGCAGTACGGGCCTACGCTCTACAAGAACTTCTTCGAGGGCTACTCGATCAAGTTCCTGGGCATCCACCCGCGCGAGACCCACAGCGACTGGGCCAAGGTCGGCATCAACCGGGCCATCATCGATGACAAGGCCGAGATGCAGAACCTCTTCCAGCTGCTGAAGAGCACGATGATGCAGTTCAACAAGAAGTCCCAGAGCTTCTTGTACCCCAAGGGCGGCATGTGGGAGGCCTGGGATCAGGTCGCCGACCGCATCCGCGCCCTGGGCGGCCGCATCATCACCGGCACGGGTGCGGTGATGGAGGGCGCAAACGGCCGGGTCACCTCCGTCCAGGCCGGCAACGAGCGCTTCACGCCGAGCATGGTCATCTGGACGGCGCCGATCACGCTCGCGGCGAAGCAGCTCGAGCTCCCGATTCCCAAGCTCGATTACCTCGGTCTGCTGCTCTTCAACGTGATGGTCAAAGAGGACTGTCCACGCGACTACCAGTGGTGCTACTACGGCGCCACCGACCTGCTGATCAACCGGGTCAGCGTTCCGCGCTTCTTCTCGCCCGACACCGCGCCGGCCGGCACCACCGGCTACTGCTGCGAGGTCACCAGCATGGTGGGCGACGCGCGCTGGAAGCACGGCGAGCGGCTCACCGACTGGGTCATCGACGACCTGATGAAGGTGGGGCTCATCAAGAACCGCCGCAACGTCATCGACGTGCACGTGGAGCGCATCGCCGAGAGCTACCCGATCTACCAGAAGGACTACTCGGGCGAGCTCGAGCGGGCGCGCGCCGCGCTGGGCCAGTTCTCCAGCCTGCGCCTGGCCGGCCGCACCGGGCTCTTCTGGTACAACAACATGGACCACTCCATGGAGAACGCGATGCAGCTTGTAAAGCGCCTGCTCCGCGACTCCGGCCGCGCCGACGCCGAAGAGGCCGCCCTTGCCGCGGGCGCCGCCCGTTAGAGCGGCCTCTCCAACGCTTCGAGCGCCGCCATCAGGGTGCCCAGGGAGCAGCGCCGTCGCAGCTCTTGAAACTCTGGGCCCGCGTCATCGGTGACCAGCCACCAACCGCGGGCTTCGGCCTGGGCCGCGATGAACCAGTCCACGGTGGCCGAACAGCGTGGGTTCGACGCTGCCGGCGGCAGGCCCAGCATCTCGAAGCACCGTCGCCGCTTGGCTTCCTCCCACGCGGCCCGGGTTGGGAACAAGCCCTGGCTCCATGCGCCATAGCCCTCCGCGTCCTCCTCCCCGAAGGCGACGATGTGGTGAGGCCCATCGACCCCAAAGCCCTTGGAAGTGAGCGCCGCGCGCACTTTGGCCGGGTCGAAGTCAGGCATCCTTCGCCGCTCCTGGGCGAGGTGCTCGGCGTGCACCAGCGCCGGAATCACCAGCTGAATCGACAGCCGAAGGGGCCCATCGCGCAGGCGGTTAACCGCGTCGGCCAGATGGAGCAGGCGGCGCCCGTAGACCACGTTGGAGTCGAGGGCCACCACCGCGCCTCCGCGGAGCCCCACGGCCAGTTCGGCGGCGTCCACGCCTTCACTCCTCGCCGAACTGGGCGAGCCAGGCCGGGTTCGACCACATCTCCGCCCGCCCATCCCCCGCGGGACAAAAGACCACCCCGCCGCCCCTGGCGAGGCCCATCTGCTGGAGCACCGTCGGCGGCACCCGCACGATCCCCTCGGTGGAGACATAGGACAGCGGCGCACCCTCGGTCGATGGCGCAGCCCCCGCGTCCTGGCCCGTAAAGCGGGCGGCGAGGTCCGGCGGATACCGATGGACCTGGGGACCTTCTGGCGCAGCGGTCATGCCATAAAATGGCGATTGTCCCTCGAAGGCCGCAGAGTGGCTGGTCAGGAAGAGCTGTGTTGGGCCGCGTCCATCGTCTACAATCTCCTGCAGCAGGGCGCGCAGACGATGCTGGTGGGTGTACCGCAGGTTGAGCTCGGGCTCTTCCACCGCCAGCAGGGAGGCGCCGCTCATCACGATCTGGCCGAAGAGGCCGATGATCTGCTGCACGCCGCTCCCCAGCAAGTGAACCGCCATCCGCTGGCCGCCAGCCTGCACCGCCAAACGCGCCCGGCCGGAGGCGCGATCGTAGGTAGCGACGATCTCCCCGGGACCGATGAGGTCAGCGAATCGCGACACGAGGTCTGAAAACAACAGCCAGCGGGCGTGGTGGGCTGGTTCGAGCGACTCCTTGGCGTCGTAGAGCTGGAGCGCCAGCTCATCGGCGACGATCTGTCGATCGCTTGGCGCCTCTTGCTGGTTGAGAAGCTGCCGATGGACGTTGAGCAGGTTGAACCGTAGCCCAAGCGCCCTGCCCCCGACGATGAAGTTTTTGGTGAGGAATAGGGCGTACTTACGAAGCCGAGAGCCCATTTCACTGTCGGGAGCTGCGGTGGCGTCGTCACGTTCGCCAAACAAAAAGCGATCGATCTTCCAGGACACACCCCCGGGCGCGGGGGAGAGCCGGAGGTGAATCGACACCCGCGCAGTGTCCTCCACCTCGTAGATGCCAGCTGCATCGAGCTCATCAGCCCGGATAGCCAGGTCCAACTCGATTCGGATCGGCGCAGGGCTACCCAACGTGAAGATCTCCATGGCAGCGAGCCCGGTTTGGTCCCGAAAGGCCTCCGCGCTGACCATCGCTTCCCTCACAAACGGCAGCCGGTTGTCCTTGTCGGTCAGATTGAGTAGCCGAAAGGCCAGGGACAAAGCCTCCAATAGATTGGACTTTCCCACATTGTTGTCGCCGTGTACGATCACAATGTCGGGCAGGTCGTCAAGAACCAGCGGAGACTTCAGGTTCTTGTAGCCTTGCACCAGGAACCGAACGATCTTCATTGTTCACCCGCAGTAGGCATCAACCCGTGGGAGGTGGCCCTAACGCCCATCCCCCCTCAGCGGCGACACAGGCGCTGCCAGACCCCGATGGCGAGGGCGGCGGCGTCTTCTTCGTAGGCGGGCAGGCCAACCTGGGCGGCGCGGGCGGCGCTCACGGTGCTGGCGCAGGCGGCCCGCCAGCCCTCGGCCTCCCCTGGGTAGGCGACGCGGGCGGCCTCGCGCACCCGCTCCTCATAGGCGGCGGCGCAGGTGGAGTCGGGCAGATCGCTGCACCAGGCCCGGGCGAAGGGCGCCTCGGGCGACCGCCGGGCGAGGGCGGCGACGACGAGCCCCTCGGCCCGGGAAGGCGCGCCGGCCGCGCCGATCTGGGCCACCACCACCGCCTCCACCCGGCGCAGGGTCTCCTGGCCCCCAACGGCCTCCAAGGCCGCCAGATCGCCGGCGACCGCCCGAGAGAGGGCATGACCAGCACACTGGCTGCGGTAGCGCCCAGCCTCGGCGCAGAGGCGCTGGGCCTCGGCGTCATGGGCACCCACGGTGTCAGCCAGCAAGAAGAAGCACTCGTCCCGCCAGGGCCCCGGCGCCATCGCCGCGCAGCCGGCCTCGGCCGCCGCTGGATTGGTCGCAGCGCGGGCGCCATGGGCCAGGGCCTCGCACTCCCCACGCAGGGCTGCCCCCTCGATCCGCGCGCAGGCTTCGGCATCCTCGGGGCGCAGCAGGGCCGCCCGATAGCGCCGGGCGTCCTCCACCGCGGGATCGACGCCGCAGGCGGCTAGGAGAAGGAGATGCGCAAACAGAGCGCGTGCCACAGATCGCTCACGCCGCCGGACTGCAGGGGGGCCGCCACGCCATACTCGAGGAAGAAGGTCTCCTTGCCGATGCCCGCGCCGCCCGTGAGCCGGTTCTCGCGGGTGAGGCCATCCCAGGAAAAGCCCGCCCGCAGGGGCACCCGCTCGGCGATGGTGCCGTCGGCGCCCACCGCGTAGGAGAGCACCGGCGAATCTCCGGGCGCGTCGAGCTCGCCGATGAGGTCGACCTCCAGGCCGAAGGCCGGCGCCGGCTGGTAGCGCGCCGCCCCCGACACCCGCCGCTGCGACCAGTCCAAGTTGTCGGGGAGCAGGTTCTCGCCTGAGATCGTGAGGATCGCCTTCTCGGCGAAGCTGCCCGAGAGCGAGGCCCCGGCGTTGACGGCGCCTACCACCCCGCCAAAGCGGGTCTCCTCGTGAAAGTAGGAGACGTTGACCCCGACGCCCGCGACATCATCGCCGAGCGCCGTGGCCAGCCCGCCGGCCACCAGGGTGCGGGTGCGCGGGTTGCTCAGATCCTCGCCCACCCGCGTGAAGCCGGGGAGTTGGTCGACCGTGGTGGGCGGGGTCGCCGTGCTGCGGCTGTAGAGCAGGCCGAGGGCCACCGGCCCGGTGGTGGAGTCCATCGCCGCGCCCTGCAGGATGCGCTCGTCCATGGGCCCAAGCCGCGCGCCCACGGCGAAGTCGTAGCGAGGCTGCAGCGCCAGCACCGAGGGGGCCGTGAGGATCGCGGCGAGGCCTTGGGTGGCGGCCCGACTGACGCCGCCCGCCCCCACCTCGGTGGCAAAGAGGCCCTCCTGCTCTGCGGCGTGTACGCCGCCCATCCAGGCCATCAGCAGGAGTGCGGACATGGGGAAGATCCTCGCAGAGTACCGTGCAGCCGCCAACACCGAGAGTTGCGGACACCGTCCGCCCCGCCTATCGCGCTGGGCCGCCGCCGCCCGCCGTGCACTCCGCGTGACAAGAGGGGAATCCCATTGCGGGCGCCCTTGCCCGGGGCTAAACCCGGCGCGCTTTCCTGAGGTAGACCGTCCACGTCGCCCTGATGGAGACCGGGAGCCTGCGGCCTGACCGATCAGCCTCCCCTGCCAGCCACCGCCCTCCCTGCTTGCGCCACCTTGGAGTTTTCGCGATGGAACCAGAGAAGATTGAGGAATTCCGCAAGCTGCTCGCCGAGCAGCTCACCACCCTCCTGGTCGAGGCCGGCGCCACGCTGGGCGAGATCACCGACACCGAGAAAGAGAGCCTCGCCGACGCCCTCGACATCGCCACGATGGAGTCCAACCGCGACTTCCAGCTCCGCATTCGCGACCGCGAGCGCGTGCTAATCCGCAAGATCAAAGAGGCGCTCGACCGCATCGAGGCCGGCGAATACGGGTTTTGCGTGATCTGTGGGCAGGATATCTCCGAGAAGCGCCTTCTCGCCCGTCCGGTCGCCGCCCACTGCATCGACTGCAAGACCGAAGCCGAGCAGCTCGAGCGCCGCAGTCGCAGCTTTTAGGTGGAGGGCTCTCCCATGGTTCGCACGGCCGTCATCCCTGTCGCGGGCCTGGGCACTCGCTTCCTGCCGGTCACCAAGGCCGTGCCCAAAGAGATGCTGCCGATCGTGGACCGGCCCTGCATTGAGTACGTCGTGGCCGAGGCCGTCGCGGCAGGCCTCGATCAGATCGTCTTTGTCACCGCCCGCGGCAAAGACGCCCTGGTCGACTACTTCGACCGCTCGCCCGCCCTCGAACAGAACCTCGAACAGAATGGCAAGCGCGAGCTCCTGGCCACGGTGCGCGAGGTGGCGCGCATGGCCCAGGTGGTCACGGTGCGCCAGGGCGAGGCCCTCGGCCTCGGCCACGCCGTGCTCACCGCCCGCCACGCCGTCGGCGACCGCGACTTCGCCGTGCTGCTCGGCGATGACATCATGGACTCCGATCCACCCGCCATCGCCCAGCTCACCGCCGTTCATGCCGAGACCGGCGGCGCCGTGGTCGGCCTCCTCGATGTGCCGCGGGCCCACACCTCCCGCTACGGCATCTGCGACGGGCCGTGGCTGGCCCCCGGCCGCATGTCTGTGCGCGCGATGATCGAGAAGCCGAGCCCCGAAGAGGCCCCCAGCACTCAGGCCATCGTCGGCCGCTATGTGCTGCCCTCCGCCATCTTCGACATCCTGGCCCGCACGCCCCGCGGCAAGGGGGGCGAGGTGCAGCTCACCGACGCCCTCGCCGTGCTGGCCGGCCTCGGCAGCGTGACGGGCGTGACGATGCAGGGCCGCCGCTTTGACACTGGCAATGTGCTCGGCCTGCTCGAAGCCACGCTGCACTACACCGCCCAGCGCCCAGATCTGCGCCAGGGCCTCTACGATCTGCTCGCCGCGATGCCCCCGCGTTGAGGCCCCAGCCCCGATGAGCGCGCCCGCCGGCTACGCCCGGGTGGCGGTGGCGCTCCCCGTCGACGGACTGTTCACCTACGCCATCCCCGAAGGGATGGAGCTGACGCCCGGTCACGGCGTGGTGGTGCCCTTTGGGCCCCGCAAGATCACCGGCACCGTCATCGAGCTGATCGCCGAGCCCGACGTCGAGAACATCAAGCGCATCGAGCGCCTCGTCGACCCCGCCCCCGCCTTGGGCCCCGAGCAGCTCGCCTTCTTGAAGTGGGCCGCCGAGTATTACCTCTCTGGCCTCGGCGAGGTGATCGCCACCGCCTTGCCACCGCCCTACAAGGGCCGCGGCAAGCGGGTCTTTACGGCCGGCGCCCAGGCGATGGAGGCGCTGGGCGACGCCCGCCTCGCCGAAGGGCCCCGCACCACCGTTCTCCGCGAGATCGTCGCCCGCCCAGGCCGCACGCGGTCGGGCATCGAGCGGGCCCTGGCCGGAGAGCTGCCCCCCGAGGAGGTCGACAAGGCCCTCGACGCCCTGCTGCGCGCCCAACTGATCGAGCCCGAAGACCTCGCCCCGCCCGAGCCCGGCGTCCAGGTCACCGTCCTGCGCCTCGCCGGCTCGCCGGAGGCCGGCCCGCGCACCGACGGGGCCCGCATGCGCGGCGTCCTGGCCCGCCTGGGCGGCGCCCCCGACTGCACCCTCGAGCTCGACGCGCTGGTGGCCCTCGAAGGCGAAGGCGCCCGCGCCGCAATTCGCCGCCTCGTCGAGCAGGGGCGGGTGATCGAGGAGCAGCGCGAGGATCGCAGCTCGGTCTTCGGGCCGCCCAGCACCCTCCCCTCCCCCATCCCCGAGCCCAATGCCGATCAGGCCGCGGTCCTCGCCACCCTGCGGGCCGCAACCAAGGGCACCTTCCTGCTCCACGGGGTCACAGGCTCCGGCAAGACCGAGGTGTATCTGCAGCACGCCGCCACCGTGCTGGCCAGCGGGGCCCAGGTGCTCGTGCTGGTGCCCGAGATCGCGCTCACGCCCCAGCTGTGCGGGCGCTTTCGCGATCGCTTTGGCGATCAGGTCGCGGTGCTGCACTCGGGCCTCGGGCCCAGCGCCCGCCTGCGGGAGTGGCGGCGTATCCGGGCCGGCGAGGCCGCCATCGCCGTCGGGGCCCGCTCGGCCCTCTTCGCCCCCTTTCGGCGCCTGGGCCTCATCGTGGTCGACGAAGAGCACGATGACTCCTACAAGCAAGACGATGGCGTGCGCTACCACGCCCGCGATCTGGCGGTCGCCCGGGCCTGGATGGCCGGCTGCCCGGTGGTGCTCGGCTCGGCCACGCCCAGCCTGGAGACCTGGCAGAACGCCGCCGATGGCCGCTACCACCGCCTGGAACTGCCCCGCCGCGCCACACCCCGGCCGGTCCCCAGCATCGAGCTCATCGATCAGCGCGGCACCGCCAGCGGCGAGGTGCTCAGCCCCACCCTGCTCGAAGGCCTCGATCAGGCGCTGGCGGCCGGCGGCAAGGCCATCGTGCTCTTCAACCGCCGCGGCTACGCCCCCCTCCTGGAGTGCGCCGGCTGCGGCGGGCGCTTTGACTGCCCCTCCTGCGGCATCGGCCTCGTGCTGCACAAAGAGCGGCGCCGCCTCACCTGCCACTACTGCGGCTTCTACCTGCCCCAGCCCGAGGCCTGCACGGCCTGCGGCGGCGAGCTGTCGATCCTGGGCCATGGCACCGAGCGGGTCGAGGAGCTGCTGCGCGAGCGCTACGGCGGGGCCGGCGTCATCCGCATGGACGCCGACACCACCCGCACCCGGGGCGCCCACGAGGAGATCCTCAACCACTTCCGGCGGGGCGACAGCCGGGTGCTGGTGGGCACCCAACTGGTGGCCAAGGGCCACGACTTTCCCGACGTTCATCTCGCCGCCGTGGTCGGCGTCGACAACCTGCTCCTGCTGCCCGACTTTCGCAGCGCCGAGCGCACCTACGCCCTGGTCACCCAGCTCGCCGGGCGGGCCGGGCGCGGGGCGGCGGCCGGGCGCGTGCTGGTGCAGACCCGCCACCCCGATCACTTCGTCTTTCAGCGCCTGATCGGTGGCCAGGACCCCGAGAACCCCGACGCCACCGCCGCCTTCTACGCCGAGGAGAGCCGGGTGCGCCGGGTGCTGGGCTACCCGCCCCACGCCCGGATGGTGCTGCTGCGCGTGGAGGGCGCCGATCGCGAGGCCACCATCGCCCGCGCCGGCGAGCTGGCCCGGGCCCTGCGCAAAGAGGCCACCCCCGACATCAACGTGCTGGGTCCCGTCTCCGCGCCGATGGCCCGCCTCGTGGGCCGCTGGCGCTTTCAGCTCGTGCTGCGCGGCCGCGACCCCCAGAAGCTCCGACGCTGGCTGGGCGCGGTGCGAGCCCTGCTTGACCGCTCCGGGCGCGGCGGCGTGCGCCTCATCGTCGACGTCGACCCGCGAAACCTGCTCTAGTCAAGGCTCGTCGTCGATCACCGCCACCGTCGCCGCCGAGGTGCCGATCGCCACCTGGGCCACCTCGGGCAAG
>Ga0164294_10000082_pt1 | contig 88004 bp, 84 predicted proteins | sample GEODES005metaG_FD_111479 | JGI IMG/M metagenome (GOLD analysis project Ga0164294, IMG submission 111479) | Oligotrophic lake water microbial communities from Sparkling Lake, Wisconsin, USA - GEODES005 metaG | ecosystem: Environmental > Aquatic > Freshwater > Lake | place: USA: Sparkling Lake... | reverse complement strand
GGTTGCTATACCGGTCTGCGATCATTACGCAGGCTCAGAAAAATTGATGCGCAAGTCACTCGCGCTTCAGCAAGAGCTTGGCCCCGTATTCGATATCACGTTTGATTGTGAAGATGGTGCAGCGGCGGGTAACGAAGCGGCGCATGCAAAACTCGTAGGCGAACTTCTTGCCAGCTCAGACAATCATTTCAATCGCATAGGCGCCCGCGTGCATGATGCGGATAGCCCTTTCTTTGAGCAAGATGTCGCCACCATCTGCAAACTCGCAGCCGACAAACTTGCCTACCTTGTTATCCCGAAGGTAGAAGGTCTCAGCCAGTTGCAATCGGCTGTTAAAACCATAGTGCATCACGCATCAGCTGCAGGTCACCCTTCGCTGCCGATTCATGTTCTGATTGAAACCCACCAGGCTCTGCACCAAGTGTGGGATATTGCGGGGTTAGCGGGTATTGAGTGCCTTTCGTTTGGCGTGATGGATTTTGTCTCAGCACACTTCGGCGCTGTGCCTGGGGATGCAATGCGTAGCCCCGGCCAATTTAGCCATCCACTGATAACGCGTGCCAAAGTAGAAATATCGGCGGCTTGTCACGCACATGGCAAAGTCGCATCGCATAATGTGTGCACTGAAATTAGAGATCTGTCGGTGGTTGACAGCGATGCTACTCTGGCGTGCCGGCAGTTTGGTTACCAGCGCATGTGGAGTATTCACCCTGACCAGATAAAACCAATACTGGCAGCCTTTGCTCCAACAGCGCATGAAACAGAAGACGCGGCCGCGATTTTGCTCGCCGCGCGGGCCAATCAATGGGGGCCGATCCAACACCAAGGTAAGCTACATGACCGTGCGAGTTATCGCTATTACTGGACTGTACTAAAGCGGGCCAAACAAACCGGGCAGGCGTTGCCAGAAAAGGCGGACGAGCTGCTTTAACTAAACGTAATGCGAGGGAGGCAGTATGCGATATTTAATTTTAATTTTCGTCGTCACTGCCTCATTGCTGAGCGGGTCAGCCAGCGCCGCACAAACTGATTTGATTTGCGAGTACGGTCTACGAATGTCAATCGCAGGCGATCACCGCAAAGACAGTGTGATTGAACTGATTTGGCAGGGTTATGTGTACCGGATGAAGCGCGTAGCAACGTCGACAGGAGTTAATCGCTTCGAGCATCCTCAAAGCGGGCTGATTTGGATCAGCATACCTTCGAAGGCCATGCTGCTAGATGGTCAAGAGGGATCGCCCGTCGTGAGTGAATGCACGACGGTAGCACGAGCAAAATAATTATTCACGTGAGCAGCGCGCTCACAAGACGATGATTAGTACCAAATAAAAAGCAACGTTAATTCAAGATTACGATTAAAAACAAGGAGTGCACATGTCGCATAACACGCTTAAAACGCTCAAGGAATTCAAGATTTCCGGAACTAAAAAAGGCAAATTTTACTCATTGCCCGCACTGAAAAAATCAACCGGAATCGATATTGATCGTCTGCCGATCTCTATCCGCATCGTGCTTGAGTCGGTACTGCGTAACTGCGATGGCAAAAAAGTTACTGAAGCTCATGTGCGTCAGCTCGCTAGCTGGAAGCCGAATGCGGCACGAACCGATGAAATTCCTTTTGTTGTTGCGCGTGTAGTTCTGCAAGACTTTACCGGCGTGCCTCTGTTGGCTGACCTCGCTGCTATGCGTGGCGTCGCTTCTAAAATGGGGAAAAATCCTAAGAACATCGAGCCACTGGTACCGGTCGATCTGGTTGTTGATCACTCGGTGCAGATTGATCACTTCCGCGATAAAAATGCGCTCGATCTCAACATGAAACTGGAATTCAAGCGTAATAACGAGCGCTATCAGTTTATGAAATGGGGTATGCAAGCGTTTGACACCTTTGGTGTTGTGCCACCAGGCTTTGGCATTGTTCACCAAGTCAATCTCGAATACTTAGCACGCGGCGTACACCATCGAGAAGGTGTTTATTACCCTGATACGTTGGTCGGTACTGACTCGCACACCACTATGATTAACGGCATTGGTGTGGTTGGCTGGGGTGTGGGTGGTATTGAAGCAGAAGCAGGCATGCTTGGTCAACCCGTGTATTTCCTGACTCCTGATGTCGTGGGTGTAAATCTGACCGGCGTATTGCGTGAAGGCGTGACAGCGACCGATCTGGTGTTGACTATCACTGAGATGCTGCGTAAAGAAAAAGTTGTTGGTAAGTTTGTCGAATTTTTCGGCGAAGGTACACAGTCATTGTCACTCACCGATCGCGCCACCATCGCTAACATGGCACCAGAATATGGCGCCACCATGGGCTTCTTCCCAGTTGACGAGGCAACCATTGATTATTTCCACGGTACTGGCCGCACTAAGGCTGAAATTGATGCTTTCGAATCCTACTTCAAAGCACAAGGTCTGTTTGGCATTCCTAAGTTAGGCGAGATTGATTACAGCAAAACAGTCGCGCTTGATCTAACAAAAGTTGCGCCTTCATTAGCGGGTCCAAAACGTCCTCAAGATCGCATCGAAATTGGTCATGTCAAAGATACGTTTAAAGATCTGTTTGCTAAACCTATCGCTGACAATGGCTTTAATAAAAAGGCAGATGATCTCGATGCTGAGTACACTAATTCCGATGGCGTCAAGCTCCACAACGGTGATGTGCTGATTGCTGCGATTACTTCGTGCACCAACACCTCCAATCCCAGCGTGCTGCTGGCTGCTGGTTTGTTAGCAAAGAAAGCGGTTGCTCTTGGCTTAAAAGTATCTCCGCACATCAAAACATCGCTCGCCCCCGGATCGCGCGTAGTGACTAAATACCTCGAAGCAGCGGGTCTGATGCCTTACTTGGAAGAGTTGGGATTCGGCGTAACTGCGTATGGTTGCACCACCTGTATCGGTAACGCAGGCGATCTCACACCAGCGATGAATGAAGCCATCGTCAAAAACGATGTGGTAGCTACTGCTGTGTTATCGGGCAACCGTAACTTCGAAGCACGTATTCACCCTAACATTCGTGCAAACTTTTTAGCTTCGCCGCCGCTCGTGGTTGCCTATGCGATCGCTGGCAATGTAACTACTGACCTGATGACTCAACCTCTGGGTAAAGGTAAAAATGGGCAAGACGTTTATATCGGTGATGTATGGCCTACCAGCGCAGAAATTCAAAAGCTGATGAAATTCGCCATGAATGCGAAAACCTTCAAAGCCAATTACGCGGATGTGAAAGGTGCACCGGGTAAGTTATGGGAAGACATCACGGGTGTCGCTGAAGGCCAAATCTATAACTGGCCTAAGTCAACTTATATCGCTGAGCCGCCCTTCTTTGAAAATTTCACTATGCAGCCAAAAGCTGCTGCAACAGGCATTCAATCGGCTAGAGCACTTGGTGTATTTGGTGACTCAATCACTACCGATCACATTTCTCCAGCAGGCTCGATCAAAGAATCGAGCCCAGCCGGAAAATGGCTGCAAGAAAATGGCGTATTGAAAGCTGATTTCAATTCGTATGGTTCACGTCGTGGCAATCACGAAATCATGATGCGCGGCACCTTCGCAAACGTGCGGATTAAAAATTTGATGATCCCTGCACAACCTGATGGCGCACGCGTTGAAGGCGGCATTACCCTTCACCAGCCTAGCGGTCAGGAAATGTCGATTTATGACGCCGCAATGAAATACATTGCTGATGATGTTCCCACCATGATTTTCGCTGGCGAAGAATATGGTACCGGCTCATCACGTGACTGGGCCGCTAAGGGTACACAACTGCTCGGCGTCAAAGCTGTCGTTGCACGTTCATTCGAGCGAATTCATCGATCTAACTTAGTTGGTATGGGTGTACTACCATTGCAATTTATCGGCAACGATAGCGTGGATACACTCAAGATTACTGGAGAAGAAAGCTTCGATCTGATCGGTCTTGAGCATGACATCAAGCCGCAACAGGAAGTGACCTTAGTCATTAAGCGCGCTAACGGCCAGAGCCAACAAGTGAAGGTATTACTGCGTATTGATACACCGATTGAGGTGGACTACTATCGTCACGGTGGTATTTTGCCTTTCGTATTGCGCCAGCTTCTGGCCGCCTAAGGCTATAAAGCTACTCGGATAGGGATACTCTCTATCCGAGTAAATTTTCATTACTAATTTTCATACCAGTTACGGACACTTTTATGTGGAAAATCCTTGTTGCTTTTATCATTTTTGCAGCGATCGCTCTGACGCTTGTCTTCAAAATGGGAGACAAAGTTGATATGCAAGGCGAAGCGGGAGGCCAAGCAGAACACGCAACTCCTGACACCGCACCTGCAGCAGCTACTGCACCAGCTGCAACAGCAACAGAAGATAAAAAATAAAGCGTATGAATTAACGGCGACCCTAGCGTCGCCATTGTTAACAGGGCTTTAATTTCAAACGCCCTGCTTTACTTTACAATCCTGTTCCGATCAGTCGCCGCACACGTAACCTGTAGCTGGTTAGTTGTGACCTAGCTAATTTGCGGCGCAATCGACCATCTGCACGTTGCTCATCAACCGGAACATGACCATGCGTCGCTCGCTAAAAAACCCTACGAGAAAATTTTCAGCGGATAGCCAAAATCTGGCGACCTTAGCTCAATCACTAGCTACGTCAGGCAGTCGACTGGAACGTCGTCACTGGGAAAATCTTATCGATCAAAACCTGGAAAAACTCCTGGGTAACAACCAACAACAGGCCATTGATAGTGCGCTTGATCATTTGTTTCATACCGATCCTTTAGCTTATGAAGTGCTGCTTGATGGTGTCGAAACCAGTAGCTCCAGCTGTACTCAGAGCCATGATGGCAAAGTCTTCAAAGGATTACTGCTAGCCGTTCCTATCATTGCCTGGACTCGCTATGCGATTTATTCCGGCCAGATATCTGCTGCGCAGATGCAAACCGTTTTGGCTCATCTGCACGGGCACATCATTGCGCAAGGGACGCATGCTGCACTCGCTCCCGCACTGTTCTCTATTGATCAACTACCCCGCAGTTATTGCGACACGTTTTTACTCACACGGCGTATGGTCGATGCGGCGTTACATGGCAAAGCTCTACAACTACCTACCGAACTACCCGAAACAGCACCATTCTTGGCTGATACACGCTATCTGCTAATCGCCGTCGCCGTCGAAATAAAAAAACCCTTGCTGCGTTGGGAAGAAGAGGAAGCTGGCATTAATACGCAACTTAGTCGCCGTAGCGTGCTTGAGGAATGGCAAACGCAAGCTGGACCTAACGTACAAGTTTTACTGCCTGGTTGTGGCATTGATTTACTACTCCCCGATTCTTATTACGTCGCGTGTCGCGAAGCGGACAAGGCCGTACGACCTATTTCACTCAAAGCCGCTGTTCATTACCTTACTCACTCGCTATCGGTTGAAGCCAATCAGCTGTCAGCTATTGTTGCAGCGATTGGTGATCAAGCTAATGCTATGCGCGTGGATGAATACAGAATTAGTTTTAGTCTCAGTAGCGACTCAGATGTGTATTACGGCGTCGTCTGGCCGCTATATGACGAAGAAAGCGCTGAAGATGAAACTCCAGTCGATGTAGCACGTCGGCCCGGCTTACCTCCTCCTCTGTCGCCCCTTCAGCAAATCGTTGCCTCATTACGTGAAGCCGGCGTAACCAAAATACAAAATGCAGATACGGTTTTTTCTCCTGAATTTTGTGATGATTGTGGCGCACCTTTATTTTGTGATTCTGCAGAAGAAATGGTCCACGCAGAAATGCCTGAGGACGTAGGACAAAACACCGGGCATCTACACTAGAAAATAGAACGCGATTGTCGATAATTTTATGTCGCAGTTGATTGAATACTGAACTACTAAAAACGAATCTATCGTTTATATGACTTGGTTACTAGTCGCATCAGTCAAAGCGTCATGCCTCTGATATAATTTGAAGTCCGTCGGGGCGTGGCGCAGCCTGGTAGCGCACTTGCATGGGGTGCAAGGGGTCGCGAGTTCGAATCCCGCCGCCCCGACCAATTAAATCAATGACTAACCGTAGCAAACCAATCGGAAGTTTTTGGTTCGAAGCATTCATGAAATTGTCCTGACGATTTTTCAGCGGTTAGCGCATTCACTAAACCATTCAAAATGGCGTCTGCAGTAAATCTCCACGCACTAAATCAGTACAAGACCTAATAGAGTAAAAATTTAGCATTTAACTCTAGTCACCACTTTGAGTCCATTTGCTAGTTCGCACGAATACAAAACCAACGAACCAAAAAATTCCAAGCGATATAAAGGCAAATAAGCATGGGGTTACGAACTTAGTCTCTTCCCACTCGTTGAGTATTTTGTCTCTATCACTTTTGCAATCCACCTCAATAATCTTATCGTTGGGATACGCAACCTGCTGCTCCATGCATTTTGAGTAAAACGAACTCGTTATTTTCTTTGTATTATAAAAATCTACGAAGAAAAAAGACAAAAATGCTAGTGCTAGCCAAATAACTGACATCACAATAGGTAGTCGAAATAATGTTTTCATCTAAACGTATCTCAGTTTTACGGGACGGATATACCTCTGCATTTTCCCATTAGACAGCAGCAAACACCCAGCACCTAGACCAAAAACCAACCAGTCGAAAAACAGCTCAAAAATTATCTATGTGAAAACAATAAAGAGCTGCAATAATAAAATATCTTTCACTTGGGAAATAATAGGCAAAAAAGCAGCCCCTAGAAGTGATATTTACTGCAAGTTTCTGGTGAATTTTTTCCGAAAGACCCTATAATTATCAGTTCCTAAAAATGGTTGCCTGTGCGCAACCAAAATGACAATACGGGGGAACAACATGCAGTTGATGTGGGTGTCCGGTCCAACCGGCCATGTGCGGACAATTTCGATCACAGCGCGTAAAGTGCTGATCGGGACTTGCGCTATGGCGTTCGCGTTGGTTGCCACGGGCTTCCTCCTCTACCTAGTCGGATTCAAAATCGCAATAGAAGTCAGGCCTGAGCTGGCTCGCAGTCTTGGTGGTGTAACCACGCAAGCTGAACAGCATCGCATGGAGTCTGTCTATCGTGAGCGTCTCGCTAAGCTGCAAGACATGTTGGATTCCACTGCTCGCGATATTCGTCAGCTTCAAGCCTTAAAAAATCGTTTTATGGAACTAGCAACACCTGCCACGATGCGCGAGAAACGCAGCACTACAGAAGATGGCAAAGGTGGACCACTGCTTCCCACATCCCATCCGGGTCAAAATATTCGCCAACCCTTGTCACATGCCTTTGACGAAGCGACTGAAGAGTTTGTTCAATTCCAGAATATCGTGAATTCAATGCCCAAGGATTGGGATCGCCAACTGCTTTGGCTGCAAACTCTCCCCACCGGCGTTCCTATCGCTGGCGACTTCAAGGTGACTAGCGGGTTTGGCATGCGCAATGATCCATTTACTGGAACGCTTGCCCGTCATGAAGGACTAGACTTTACTGCTGTTAGCGGCACCCCCATTCTAGCAACTGCCGATGGCACAGTGACTCGCTCAGGTTGGGAAGATACCTATGGCAATATCGTCGAGGTGACTCACGCTGAGGGCTTTATGACGCGCTATGCACATATTAGCAAGCGCCACGTCACAGAAGGTCAACCCGTGAAACGAGGCCAAAAAATCGCTGCTGTTGGCAGCACGGGACGTTCTACCGGCCCGCATCTGCATTATGAAGTTTTCCGCTATGGGCGCGTACTCAACCCCATACAGGTTCTACCGTTGGGAAATAGTTGATCCGGCTACAGCTGGTCAATGCCACCGGATCAGGTCTCAAAAAATACCAAGTCGGCCCAGCCAGGATCGCGTTATATTGCAGGTATTAATAGCTGCGCGACCAGTGCAATGGAGAGTGCGATGTTCCGCAAGATGAAACAAAACAAGTTACTACCCACTCAGGAAAAATTTGACACCCTGATTGGTGCGACCACGGAGATTTATGGTCGACTGGTACTGCTCGATAGCGTCAGAATCGATGGTAAAGTCGTTGGTAACATTGAGACTGCCAAAGATAAAAAAGTAACCGTAGCGATTGGGCGGTCAGGCGAAGTGTCGGGAGATGTCACTGCGCACAGAGTAATGGTGGCTGGCAAAATCGAAGGTAATATTTACGCGACCGAACGCGCTGAGTTTCATAAAGACTCTGAAGTTCGTGGCGACATTACCTACGGCACAATCGGTGTAGAACATGGCGCGAAACTATTGGGCTTAGTAATTCAGACTCAAAACAATGCCACTACAGCAACCGATGCACAAGCGGTCATCAAATTGGCTCAAGAGAAGAAATAAGACAATAAATTCTTAAAAATTCAGACAAAAAAGGCCGCCTTTGAAGGCGGCTTTTTAATTTTAGATCTGACGTCTGGTTAAGGCTTTTTCTTGAGCTCACCCTTGACCACACCACCTCGTTGGATGGTAATGCTCTTGAAGCTTACTTTGCCATCTACCACGGCTCGGCTGCCGATCGTGAGATCACGGCAGTCCAGCGCGCCTGAGAAATTACCTTTGACGTTCATCGTGTCGCACGTCACATTACCATCCAAAACACCGGATACACCGATCTGGATAGAGTGCAGAGACAAGGTGCCGCGTACGGTGCCGTCGATGGTCAGATAACCACTGGAGCGAATTTCACCAATGAACTCGAAGCCTTCGCTAATGATCGATGGCTTGAGGTTATTCACGGAAGGTTTTGCAACACCGCCGTTACCGTTTGCATACTGGGCTGTATCAGGATCGGAAACAAGCATATCCGGATCCACCTGAATGACAGGCTCGTTAGGTTCGGGACTCGCCTCAGTGATAGAGGCTTCTGGTTTGTCCCTCTCGTCGTTTCGTCTTTTGTTGAACACGTGTCAACCCTCTAAGTCAGTTGGAGCCAGAGGACGTGGAAGGGCTACCATCTCCGTCGATCTTCTGCAGCGAACCTTGCAGATCGCCGCCCTTCTCGATTTCAATCTCTGCGTATTGCACAGATCCTAGTGCCTTGCCAGTCGAACGAATAAACAGCGATTTTTTGGCTGTCAGCGTGTCATGAATTTCACCACGCAGATCAATAATATCTGCAGTCACTTTACCCTTAATCACGCCAGAGCTAGCAACAATAAGTTCCCTTGCAGTAATTTCACCTTCAATGCTGCCGGATACAGACGCGATATCGGGCACTACGAATGTGCCATTCAAAACAACACCCTCGCCCACCGTCAAACATCCGCTTTGATTTGAATCTGCCAACAGGGCCTCCCAGATTTCAGGTGATAAAAATTCGTAAAACTTGCAAAGATCAATAATGAAGAAACAATTATTTAAGCCTCGATTTCAAGCTTTTTCCTTCAATTTGTATCTTACAAGAAATTATACGGTGAAATATTCCAAATATAGCCAAAAATTGCAATACTTTTAGCAAATTTTCAGTATTACAAGCTTGCATAGAGGCAACATATTAGCAGCGTACTAAATATTTGCCAACTTAATCAGATTTCAATTTAAAAATAATTCAACAAATCTGATTATTATGTTATTATTAAGACAACTAATTTGATTGCTACCCGGCTCTTAATATCTCACTCGGCGAATTTCTTAGTAAACCATTTAAAAATCAGTAGCTTATTGATACAACCCATACTGAATCAGTTTTAGCTTAACGATATAGCCTGCATCTCTTATATGAAAAATTTATTGACGCTATTTGAAATAATGATTTGCCTTATATATTGCGAAGCAGCATAATCTGAACGTCTCCTCTATATCTCCTCCTCTGATATAGATTTACAGCCCGCTCCTTGAGCGGGCTTTTTTTTCGCCTGCGCGGCGTGATAAATGAAGAAAGTGCCTTTATCAGGCAAGGAAGTCAGGCTCTAAGTAAGACCAAGATGCCTTCAAGCTCAACTCTCAGGGCAGCCAGATCGCTGCCTATTACTGGAAGACGAGCTGCCGGGATATCGGGAGCTGATGGACGTGTATCGAGCTTGTTACGCGCACCGCTGATAGTGAAACCCTGTTCGTATAACAACTCTCTTATACGACGTATCAGCAATACTTCATGATGTTGGTAATAGCGCCTGTTACCACGACGCTTGACTGGCTTTAGCTGCGTAAACTCCTGTTCCCAGTAACGCAACACGTGCGGCTTGACACCACACAACTCACTTACTTCACCGATAGTGAAATAGCGCTTTGCCGGAATCGGAGGCAAAGGGGCCAGCAGGGGCTTGGCTGCGCGGTCGTTCATGGAAACGGTGATTGTTAACCAGCATGCACAGATGAACGCCGAGTGGCGCTGTCAACCATGGCTTTAAGCTTCTGGCTCGCATGAAAGGTAACCACACGGCGGGCGCTGATAGGAATTTCCTGACCCGTCTTGGGATTGCGGCCAGGTCGCTGCGGTTTGTCACGCAGCTGAAAATTACCAAAACCAGAAAGTTTTACAGACTCGCCGCGCTCAAGCGCATCACGAATCTCTTCGAAAAACGTTTCCACCATATCCTTGGCTTCACGTTTATTCAGACCCACTTGTTCAAACAGCATTTCAGCAAGTTCGGCTTTAGTGAGAGTAGGCAGCTCTTTTTCTGCCGCGGCATTTTCCTGAGACGCTAGCAAAGCGCGGCCAAGATCAGCGGCAACAACGGACTCCATTTCGACAGGATTGCTGTGGTTCATGATGTATTTTTTTAAGTCAATCCGGCGTGCTTATTTGCGTAATGTCGCCCCAAGCTTTTTGTTGACAACATCAATAAACGCGCCTAACGCAGCGTCGATAGAGTCATCTTGCAGGGTGCTTTGAGTATCTTGCATGGTAATGCGGAAAGCAAGACTTTTTTCGTCCGGAAGCAGTCCTTTTCCACGATATTCATCAAATAAAACAATATGTTGCATGATTCGACAGACTTGACTTCCTATCCGCTGCTCATCAAATACATCAAAAATACTTTGCACATTTAATGACTGTTTGACAAGCAATGCCAAATCACGCGTGACCGCAGGGAATTTCGAAATCTCTGCATAAACTGGCACGGCTTTTTGCTGCAGAAAATCAGCTTCCACCTCAAACAACACCGGCGCTAAGGGCAGTTCCAAGGTTTGCTGTAAGCGAGGATGCAATTCGCCAATAAAGCCCACCGGCGCACCATTAATTAACACTTGCGCCGATCGGCCGGGGTGCAACGCGGGGTGAACTAGCGGAGCAAAATGCAGTTTTCGAGGAGAGCACAAGGCTTCAAGGTCTGCTTTGATATCAAAAAAATCAACGCTGCGTGCTTCATGTCCCCATTGCTCATTAACGACAGGCCCATAGGCAATCGCTGCCACATGTTTAGATTGGCGAATACCTGCTACCGTTAAAGGACCATCAGCAACCTGGCTGTCATTGTTAAACACAGCACCCACTTCAAACACGCGAACGCGGGTTGCTTTACGGTTGATGTTGTAGCGAATATTGGTCACCAAACCACTGACCAATTGCGAGCGCATCACACTCATCTGACTTGCAATCGGATTGCGTAGTCGGATGGGATGAGAATTTCCAGCAAAATCAACTTCTGCTTCTGCTTCGACAAAACTAAAGTTCACAACTTCCTGATAATCTAGGTCAGTTAGCTGTCGACGCACAGTAAACAATGAGCGGCTTTGCTCCGGCAAAATTCGAATCTGATTAGCAGCGACCGGCGGCAATGCGGGGATATTTTCAAAACCGTGGACGCGTGCAATTTCTTCGATCAAATCTTCTTCAATCTCAATATCGAAGCGATAGCTAGGCGCTGTCACTTCGAACACACCCTCTTTATGCGTGTGGCTCAAACCCAAGCGCGTAAAAATAGTAGCGATCTCATCACTCGCCAAAGGAATACCAATGATCTTAGATGCGCGAGCAACGCGCAGTCGTACGGGTTTGCGCTCAGGAAGCTGAGTCACTTGATCGTCCACTGGGCCCACTTTAGTCTGGCCAGACACACCACAAATCTCGACTAACAGCTGTGTAATACGTTCGATATGCTCAACCGTCGTTGCGAAGTCAACGCCACGCTCAAAACGATGCGCCGCATCGGTAGAAAAATTATAGCGACGGGCTCTACCCTGAATAGCATTCGGCCACCAAAATGCCGCTTCTAAATAAATATTCGTGGTCTCGAGTGAAACCGCTGTCGCATCACCGCCCATAATTCCTGCGAGTGACTCAACCTGCTGCTCATCAGCAATCACTCCTACCCAATCATCGATCTCAACGGTGGTCCCGTTTAAGAGCTTGAGCGACTCGCCTTTACGACCCCAACGCACTTCGAGGTTACCGTGAATTTTGTCTAAATCAAATACATGGGTAGGACGCCCCAACTCCAACATCACATAGTTCGATATATCAACCAAGGCAGAGATAGGTCGTTGACCGCTGCGTTCCAGACGCTGCTTCATCCATTCAGGCGTTGCTGCTTTCGCGTTCAAACCACGAATCACACGACCTGAAAAACGGCCGCAAAGATCAGGTGCACTGATTTTTACTTTCAGCTTTTCATCACTGTCACTGGCATACGGTTTGCAAATGGGTGGATGTAAGGTCACACCCGTTAACGCAGACACTTCACGCGCAACACCCAACACCGATAAACAATCCGCACGATTAGGAGTGAGCTTAATCGTGAATTTCAAATCATTGAGCTGCTGATAATCACGGAAATTTTGTCCAATCAAAGCGCCTTCGGCTAATTCAAATAAGCCGCCATGATCCTCAGATAAGCACAACTCACGAGCCGAACACAGCATGCCTTGCGATTCAACACCGCGCAGCTGCCCTACTTTAATTTCTAACGATTTACCATCAGGCCCCGGCGGCAACTTCGCACCTGCCAGCGCACAAGGCACTTTCATACCAGCGCGCACATTCGGCGCACCGCACACAATCGTGAGTAGCGTTCCTGTGCCTGCATCAACCTGACAAACATTCAAACGATCAGCGTTGGGATGACGAGTCACTTCAAGCACCTGCGCCACTACCACATGGGTAAACGGCGGCGCGACCGGTTCGACCTCTTCCACTTCGAGACCTGCCATCGTCAGCAAATGCGACAACTCATCCGAAGTCAGCTTAGGATTGACTAGAGTACGCAACCAATTTTCTGAAAATTGCATGGTGTGCCAGTATGAACGGTGTCAGTTAAATTGCTTCAGAAAGCGCAAATCGCCTTCGTAGAACAGACGTAAATCATTGATGCCATATCGCAGCATGGTGAGGCGCTCAAGACCCGAGCCAAAGGCAAAACCAATGAACTCTTCTGGATCTAAACCCATGTTTCTCAATACAGTGGGGTGAACCTGCCCCGCGCCCGACACTTCAAGCCAACGACCTTTCAGCGGACCACTGCCAAAGGCAATATCGATCTCAGCGGAAGGCTCCGTAAAGGGGAAATACGAAGGACGAAAACGGACTTGAAGATCATCCGTTTCAAAAAAAGCTTTTACAAAATTCAGATAGACACCTTTGAGATCAGCGAAGCTGATATCGGTATCTATCCACAAACCTTCGACCTGATGAAACATCGGTGAATGTGTCGCATCACTATCAACGCGATACGTGCGGCCCGGCGCAATCACTTTGATCGGTGGTCGATTCATGCGCGCATAGCGCACTTGCATAGGACTTGTATGAGTACGCAACAGCAGCTGCTTACCGGTGCTGTCTTTGCCATCAATATAAAATGTATCCTGCATAGAACGTGCCGGATGATTTTCCGGGCTATTCAACGCAGTGAAGTTAGTCCAGTCCGTTTCAATCTCAGGGCCATCAGCCACATCAAAACCAATCGATCCGAAAATCGCTTCGACTCGCTCCCACGTACGCATAACCGGATGAATGCCGCCAAAACCACGGCCACGACCAGGCAGAGTGACATCGATGGCTTCCGCATTTAATCGCGTCTGCATCTGTGCATCAGCCAGCGCTTGGCGCCGGGCGGATAACAATGACTCGATCTTTTCCTTGGCCTCATTAATGACTGCGCCCTGAGCGCGACGCGCATCAGGATCAAGCTTGCCCAAGCCTTTCATCTGCTCAGTAATCAAGCCAGTCTTGCCTAGATATTTAGCCTTGGCGTTTTCCAACGCAGCAGGATCCTGAGCTCCGATGAAATCGGTCTCAGCAGCGACGACGAGTTGTTCCAATGTGCTCATGGAATGTTTGGCTCGAATTCTTTTTGAGTATGACGATGAAAAAATAATGGGGCATCGGTCGAAACCGCTGCCCCATCTACGTCTGTGTCACCAGCCGTCTGCGTGAGCGCTTAGCGAGAAGCGCTCGCCTCGCATCAAGCGGCGATGGTGGCCTTTACTTGATTAACGATCGCTGCAAACGCTGGCTTGTCCATCACAGCCATGTCAGCTAAGACCTTACGATCTAAACCGATCGCGGCTCTTTTCAGGCCGTTCATGAATACGCTGTATGTTAGACCATGCTCGCGTGAAGCGGCATTAATACGTGTAATCCAAAGCGCACGGAATACGCGTTTCTTGTTACGGCGATCACGATACGCATATTGACCAGCGCGCATGACCGCTTGTTTAGCAACGCGATAAACGCGACTGCGACGACCGCGGTAACCCTTAGCGGCGTTTAAGACTTTTTTATGACGGGCCCGTGCTGTGACCCCACGTTTTACTCTTGGCATGGTGTGCTCCTATTGACGAGAGTGAGGTTAAGCGAAGGGCATCATTGCGCGGACAGAGTTAATGTTCGTTTCATGAACACTAGTAGCTCCGCGTAACTGACGTTTATTTTTGGTAGTTTTCTTGGTCAGAATGTGGCGCTTGAACGCTTGACCACGTTTGACCGTTCCACCTGGGCGCACGCGAAAACGCTTCTTCGCGCTGCTCTTGGTTTTCATTTTTGGCATGACACTCGCTGCCCTTTCAGGCAGTTCCATTTTTTTACGATTACAGGTGGCAGCAAAACACTGCTCTTGGATGCCTGCACTCGCTTCTTATTGGCGACGGCATCGAGGCCATCGCATCCTGAGGGTTACCCCTCAAGCGCCTCGCTTTTGAGCGGGAGCGCGGATTCTATCAAAAATTACTTCTTCTTTTTCGGCGACAGGATCATCACCATCTGCCGACCTTCCATTTTTGGAAACTGTTCGATCTGGCCGTAGGGCTCTAGGTCAGCCTTCAGTCGCTCCAACACACGCATACCAATTTCTTGGTGCGCCATTTCTCGACCTCGAAAACGCAGGGTAATCTTGGTCTTATCACCCTCATCGAGGAACTTAATCAGGTTACGCAGCTTGATGTTGTAGTCACCATCATCCGTACCGGGGCGAAATTTGATCTCTTTGACCAAGATCACTTTCTGCTTCAGCTTAGCTTCGTGTGCCTTCTTTTGTTCCTGATACCTGAATTTGCCGTAATCCATCAGACGACAAACAGGTGGAACAGCGGTAGGAGCGATTTCTACCAGATCGACATTCGCTTCCTCTGCCATACGGAACGCATCGGGGAGACTGACTATACCCAAAGGTTCGTTATCAACACCAGCCAAGCGCACTTCAGGCGCGGAGATTTCACCGTTGATTCGGTGCGACTTATCAGTAGCTATTGCAGTATCCTCAAAAATCCAATAATTAAGCCGTGCTTCAGCTTCGAAGAAACCTGACGGCAGATCCGTCAGGCCTTGGAGGCAACCTCTTGATGAAGTCGCTCTACCAAACTATCGATACTCATAACACCCAGATCGACATTGCCTCGAGCACGCACGGCCACTGTGTTTGCATCCCGTTCCTTGTCGCCGACAACGACGATGTAAGGAATTTTTTGCATTGAATGCTCACGTATTTTATAGGTTATTTTCTCATTGCGCAAATCAGTATGCACTCTAAACCCTTGTTTTTTCAGGTTTTGCTCAAGTTTTTGCGCATATTCAATCTGACCCTCGGAAATATTCAAAATGCTAACCTGACTCGGAGCTAGCCAAACTGGCAACGCACCCGCGTGATTTTCGATCAGCATACCGATGAAACGTTCCAATGAGCCCAAAATAGCTCGATGCAGCATGACCGGCACCTTGCGGCTGTTATCTTCAGCCGCGTACTCGGCTTCCAGACGCACCGGCATGGAGAAATCCACCTGAATCGTGCCGCATTGCCAGGCTCGACCAATCGCATCTTTTAAGGTGTATTCAATTTTCGGTCCGTAGAACGCACCTTCGCCCGGCGAAATCTCGTAGTGGCAGCCAGAGCGTTCGAGGGATGTGATTAAGGCTTTTTCCGCCTTGTCCCACAAATCATCCGAACCCACACGTTTTTCTGGCCGAGTCGCTACTTTGTAAATGACTTCATCAAATCCAAAATCGCGATAAACCTTCTGTAACAGGGCAGTGAATGCTACGCACTCATCAAGGATCTGATCTTCGGTACAGAAAATATGGCCGTCATCTTGAGTAAAGCCGCGCACACGCATCATGCCGTGCAGCGATCCCGATGGCTCATTTCTATGACACTGACCAAATTCGCCGTAACGCAATGGAAGTTCGCGATATGAATGAAGATTTGATCTGAAAATCTGCACATGACCCGGGCAATTCATCGGCTTTAACGCATAGTGGCGATTCTCCGAATCCGTGGTGAACATGTTGTCTTTGTAGTTGTCCCAATGCCCGGACTTTTCCCACAACGTGCGGTCAAGAATTTGCGGTGCTTTGACTTCTTGATAGCCATTGTCTTGATACACGCGGCGCATGTACTGCTCGACCTGCTGCCATACTGTCCAGCCCTTGGGATGCCAGAAAATTAAACCAGGCGCTTCATCTTGAAAGTGAAACAGATCCAGCACTTTGCCCAGCTTGCGGTGATCACGTTTCTCAGCTTCTTCCAGCATGTGGAGATACGCCTCTTGGTCTTCTTTCTTTGCCCAAGCCGTGCCGTAAATACGCTGCAACATCTCGTTTTTTGAATCGCCGCGCCAGTACGCACCAGCCAGCTTCATCAACTTAAATACCTTCAACTTACCGGTTGACGGTACGTGCGGGCCGCGACACAGATCAGTAAATTTGCCTTCGCTGTACAAAGACACATCTTCATTGGCTGGAATCGACTCAATGATCTCTGCCTTATAAGCCTCACCAATCGATTTGAAATACTTAACCGCCTCATCACGAGGCAAAACTTTTCGCTGGACTGGCTCATCTTTCTTGACCAGCTCAGCCATCTTTTTTTCAATAGCTTCCAGATCTTCCGGCGTAAATGGACGCTTGTAGGAAAAATCGTAATAAAACCCGTTATCGACGACCGGTCCAATCGTTACCTGTGCATCCGGAAAAAGCTCTTTCACAGCATAGGCTAGCAAGTGAGCGGTCGAGTGACGTATCACCTCTAAGCCATCGGCATCTTTGTCAGTAATGATAGCGAGCTCAGCGTCATGACTGATCAAGTGCGAGGTATCAACCAATGCGCCGTCAACCTTGCCAGCGAGTGCCGCTTTAGCCAGGCCAGCGCCTATTGAGGCTGCAACCTGCGCTACGGTAACGGGTGCGTCAAACTCGCGCTGCGAGCCATCGGGAAGTCGAATGGAAATCATGTTAATTCTCCTGCAAAGAATCGCCTGTTTCGAGGCATAAAAAAACGCGGGCTAGCCGCGCTTTTCTCACTGCATGGTAAAACCGAGAATCGGACTAGCGAATCAAACCAAAGGTCGTGGTGCTAGTTCGCGGTGTCATAACCGTGGTGCCTTTCTCGCTCTTACAAAAAATCCTGCTAAGTAAATAATGAAACTAGATCAATGCTAGACCCAATTTAATCCCAAAGTTTTCTTAAAACACGCAAACCACATGATTTTTAAGAAAAATTTGGTAGGCACGATTGGACTCGAACCAACGACCCCTACCATGTCAAGGTAGTGCTCTAACCAGCTGAGCTACGCGCCTAAGGAGGGCGGATTATAGCCAGCTTTGAATCTTTCTGCCAGTCTCACACGGCAGATATACAGCGAAACTTAATTTTATGACATGCCAAAAGCGAAGAACACCCCGCAAGCGCGCTTCTTTTACGCTGCCTTAGGTTCGATTGAGGTTCGATTTACGTTCGCCTCACTTCCAACACGCCTTTCACGTCCCGAATCACTCCAAGGGCACGTTGCAGTTGGGCCGTTGACAAAATTTCTCCCGTGAACGACATGAATGCCTGTCCTTTACTGCTGCGCGTCGATACACCAATCACATTGATTTTTTCGCGCAAAAAAATATCTGAGATATCGCGCAACAAACCTTGTCTATCACTCGCCTGAACAAACACATCAACGGGATACACCGTATCCGTGGTCAATGCGCCCCACTCTGTTTGCACCATGCGCTCCGGTGCGCGCAGACACATTTGCGAAAAATTTTTACAGCTCGCACGATGAATCGAAATACCCTTACCACGCGTAATAAACCCAACTATGGGGTCGGGGGGCGCTGGCTTACAGCAACTTGCCATACTCGTTAGCAATCCACTGGTACCCAACACCAGCACGCCCGACTTGCCACCCTGGGTAACGCTCGATGCTCGACTTTTACGCGTTAACGCTTGCTCATCGACAGGCACTGCCTTGTTTGCATCATTCGCATGCAAAGCCTGCTCTATCAAACGCAGGCTCAGTCGTTCATTACCCACCGCGAGTAGCAATTCATCGAGTTTGGCAAAACCTAATTTGTGCGTAAGATCTTCCAGATTGACCGCTGTCTTACCTTCACGTTGCAAGGTTTTTTCAAGCACTGTTCGTCCATGCGACAAGGTTTCTTCTTGTTCGATTGCGTTAAACCACGCGCGAATTTTTGCACGCGTACGCTGACTCGCCGTAAAACCATCGGAGAGCCAATCACGCGATGGCCCTGCCGAACCCGAAGCTGCAGCCTCACCCTTGGCGGTAATGATCTCAACCGTCTGCGCATTTTTAAGCGCCGTATTCAATGGCACCATAGTGCCGTTGATTTTCGCTCCACGACAGCGGTGTCCGATATTACTGTGCAAGTGATACGCAAAATCAATCGGTGTAGCGCCTGCCGGTAACTCAATCACACGCGCCTGCGGTGTCATCACATAAATGCGGTCATTCAGGGACGCCGATTTTAATTGTTCTACCCATTGACGATCAGTCTCATCTTGTCCCACCACCGTATCAGCGACTTCGCTTTTCCACGTCAGTAGCTGTCGAAGCCAGGCAATTTTTTCATCGTATTTTTGATCAGCAGAACCACCACTGCCTTCTTTGTAGCGCCAGTGCGCAGCTACGCCATATTCAGCAAAGCGATGCATGTCCTGAGTTCGTATCTGCACTTCTAGCGTGCGGCCATCATTCGCTTGAACTACCGTGTGTAGTGACTGATAGCCATTCGACTTAGGACGCGCGATGTAATCATCGAATTCTTCAGTCACCGGAGTCCAGATGTTATGCACGATAGACAGAACGGCGTAGCAAGTTTTTATATCATCAACGATCACACGAAATGCACGCACATCATGCAAGTGCGAAAAATCAATATCCTTGCCCTGCATCTTGCTCCAGATGCTGTAGAGATGCTTGGGGCGCCCGTACACATCAGCCTTAATTTCTGCCATCCCCAACTCAGTTTTAAGTCGTAGGATCGCCTCTTCGACAAAGCTTTCTCGCTCTATCCGCCGCTCTTCCAGCATGCGCGCGATTTTCTTATAGCCCGCAGGATCATTAAAACGAAATGACAAATCCTCCAGCTCCCATTTGAGCTGCCAGACACCGAGTCGATTCGCTAACGGCGCATATAAGTCAAAGGTCTCACGCGCGTAGCGCAAGGTCATGTCGTTTTCTAGTTTGCATTCAGCAAAATAACGCAGCGTCGTCAAGCGCGATGCCAGTCGCACTAATACACCACGCATATCGGTCGCCATCGCCAGCGTCATCTTGCGTAAGGTCTCTAGCTGTGTGGTCGCGCTGTTTTTACTCTTGCCCACTTCTTTATGAATAATCACACCCTCATGCAATCGCATGAGCTGACGTATACCCGTAACCATGTTGGCGACTTCGGCGCCGAAATGCGATTCAATTTGCTCTGCACTTTTTTCATCGATAGCAGTCAATTCAAACAACATGCCAGCAATACGCGTATCAGCATCAGTACGCAATGCCGCTAATGCCGACACCACACCACGAGAAAAACTCAGCGCATCCTGCCCCGTCGGCACCTGACGATCCTCATACGTTGCACGAGCAAATTGCTGAGCGTCTAGCACGCGCGCTGCATCCTCGGCACGCAAGCCAGCGATCAATGCTTCATTGCCTTCGGCATGAAGGGTGGTGGAAACCATAACGAAAATTTTCCTGCGAATTATTTATGTCTTACTGCAGCTATACCTTACTGTGTTTCGAATTGAATCTGCGTTCAAGAGAGTAAAAATCGACGCGCGATTTCTATCTGATCCGCATTCACAAACGTCGGGGCGTGACCAACATCAGGTAATTCAACCAGCTGGGCTCGTGGTCCGCGCTCAGTCATTTGTTTGGCAGTCTCGGCAGTCAGCAAATCCGATTGCGCGCCTCGTACTAACAACACCGGGCAACGAATCGCATCATACGCGGCCCATAATGCAGCTTCACCCTGGATCACATTCTCTTCGGTCATGCTACCAAATGCTTTCGCAATCGATGGATCGTAATGACGACGCCACGTTCCATCCGGCTGCTGCCTCAATACATCGCGCGCTAGTTTGTCCCACTGATCATTCGTGTGCGTTCCAAACGAAGCCGATACGGTGCGTATGTACTCTTCACCTTCCACAAAACTACCAAAGTGTCTATCCAAACCGATATACGCCGCAATACGCAGCAAAGCCGAATAATTTAAGTTCGGCCCAATATCATTCATTATCATTTTACGAATCGGCGATTCTGGCAACGATGCCAAACCCATACCAATCAGCCCGCCCATCGACGTTCCAAACCAATCCACCGTCTGCACATTAAGGCGCGCGACTAAGGTCACCATGTCGCTGACATACTGAGGTACAGCATATAAATGGGGATTTTTCAGCCAAGACGAACGCCCGCGGCCCACTACATCCGGACAAATCACACGATAGCGATCCGATAAAGCCCGCGCCAAATCATCAAAATCATCCGATACCCGCGAGACTCCGTGCACACAGATCAACACCGCCGGATTATGCGGATCGCCCCATTCCTTGTACGCCATGTGATGTAAGCCAAGCGGCGACAGACACTGCACCATATTTATTTGCGGCTGCGTCATTGAAGGGCGCTCCAGATTTATTGAATAGACCCTCATTTTACTGGTCTCTGGCCTTACAATCCCCTGTAACCGATCATCTTTTTAAGAGAAAAAAATGCAGAATCGTTCACTCTCCGGCAAAACTGCCTTAGTCACCGGATCCACCTCAGGCATCGGTCTGGGTATTGCTCATGCACTCGCCGCTCAGGGCGCGAATATCGTATTGAATGGGTTTGGCGATGCCACCGCAATTGATCAACTGCAAAAAGATATCGCCAAGCAGCATGGTGTGCGCACGATCTACAGTGGTGCTGATATGTCGAAAGCGGCTGAGATAGAGCAAATGATGCGCGAGGCCGTGACTCAAATGGAGGGCATCGATATTTTAGTTAACAATGCTGGCATACAGCACGTCGCTAATGTGGAAGATTTTCCCGTCGATCGCTGGGATGCCGTGATTGCCATCAACCTGAGTTCAGCATTTCACACTTCACGATTAGCCCTGCCCTTCATGAAAAAAAATAACTGGGGGCGCATCATCAACATCGCATCGGTGCATGGCTTAGTCGGCTCGGCTGGTAAGTCAGCCTATGTCGCCGCCAAGCACGGCATCATCGGCTTAACGAAAGTCACTGCATTAGAAAACGCGCAAACCGGCATCACATGCAACGCAATTTGTCCGGGATGGGTACTGACACCCTTAGTACAAAAACAAGTCGATGCGCGTGCGCATGACAAATCCCTTTCGCAAGAAGCGGCAAAGCACGAGCTACTCATAGAAAAGCAACCCTCGGCAGAATTCGTTACGCCAGAACAGTTGGGCGAGCTGGCCGTATTTTTATGTAGCTCCGCCGCATCACAGGTGCGAGGCGCCGCATGGAATATGGATGGAGGTTGGGCTGCGCAGTGATTAATTTTTTTCCAAAACACCACCCGAAAAAGTATATTTGGAGAGTTGTTGTAAAGAGCCAGTTTGAAGTGCTAGGTTATTTACCAACTCCCATAACTTTGTCCTTATTTCAGGATTCTTAATCTGCTTTATGTAATAAAACACGGAGTTTTGTTTTTTGTCGCGCAACGATACATTAGGAAAATTCTTCTGCTGGCAAAGAAAGGAAACAAAATTAACGTCCTTATGAATAACCGCATGAAAAAGTAAAGTCTGACCATTCTTATCCGCAAGATTCATATAATTATTATCTTTAAACAATTCTACGTATTCTTTCGTTTCCGAATCGGACGATTCGTATTCATGCATATCAAACGAACTTAGATAAAAATTAATCGCTGGATTTTCAGGATGAGGTGAGATGCCTGCTTGCTCGAGTAAAGGATAAAGATGTGAATTACCGTATTTATACGCCATCATCGCTGCGTTTTGACCATGCACATTTAGCCAGTCTTTTATGAGATCAGGACTTTCAGTCAGCAGGACTTTTACTAATGCAAATCGACCTGCTTTGCAGGCAAGCATGAGTAATGAGTTTTCTACTTCATCCATCACATTTGCGGCACAGCCCAGTCGAATCATACGTATCAATAAATCCTCTGCCTCATCGGAAATAGCACCCTCCCTAAACTGGATCACCTTCATAATTCCTTTACCAATAAACTCCTTAATTTCGCGGTATTCCACCATTGGCGGACAGTCAAATCGTAAATTATTGTCTTCCATACCCTTCATAACAATGGCTAATTGACCCAATTCCTTTTCAAGCAATGCAGGTTGAATACGAAGCACCAGCGATACTGCAATTTCTTTGAGATTCTTTACCTCAGAATGAGGTACGCTTTTCTCTTGTGAAATTTTTTCCGAAGAAGAAGAAGAAGAAAGAACCGGTGCTGTATGTTGATTCATATTTTGAGTTGATAACGGGCTGACGCTCTCCTTAAAGCTTAGCGCCTGTTGCATTTCTTTGGACCCAAAGACCGTACTCGTTTTAGCCTCTTTATTCTGCAGATAAGCTGGCTGCCGTTCTTTAACCAAAGGTGGCTTGCGTGTTTTTTGCCGCTTATAGGGTTCTGTACTATTTTTTAATTCTGCGTTGGTATCAGCTGTTGTCGTAGGTGCTGACGTCGAATTAATATTACTTTTAGTAATCCCTGAAGAACCTCGCATGATGACTTGCCCCTGTATATTGAATTCAAAAAAATCGTGCGCTACACGTTTTACTGAATTAAGTATGCGCAAAAATAGGGGGGAAAAATCAGGGTAGTAACAGGTCAGTACATCGACTAGTACATCGTGTTGCTAAATAACGGCAGCAGACAATACAAAGAGTTCACCTAAAGAAAAAAGCCCAGTCTGTTTATGGACTGGGCTTTGTTAAGCACTAGGGGGAATAAAGTAAATAGACTAAAAATGAATCTCGCAGTCCGAGCTATCAATCAACTCTTCTTTGGTGACGCCGGGCGCTAATTCAACTAGCTTCAACCCTTTGTCCGTCACATCCAAGACTGCAAGATCGGTGATGATGCGATCGACCACACCCACACCTGTCAAAGGCAGCGTGCATTTTTTTAAAAGCTTGTGCGATTTACTTCCATCTTTGGCTTTGGCCACGTGTTCCATCAACACGACAACGCGTTGCACACCAGCCACTAAGTCCATCGCGCCGCCCATACCCTTAACCATTTTCCCGGGAATCATCCAATTCGCTAGATCGCCATGCTCGGATACCTGCATGGCTCCTAAAATAGCGATGTTCACTTTGCCGCCACGAATCATGCCGAATGAATCCGCCGAGCTGAAAATCGATGAGCCAGGAATCGCCGTAATCGTTTGCTTACCCGCATTAATCAAATCAGCATCGACGGCATCGTCGGTTGGGAACGGTCCAATACCTAACAAACCATTTTCAGACTGAAGCCACACTTCAATATCAGTCGGAACATAATTGGCCACCATCGTCGGTAGACCAATGCCTAAATTTACATAAAAGCCATCTTGCAGTTCTTTCGCTGCACGAGCGGCCATTTCTTCACGTGTCCATGCCATCGTAATTTCTCCGCTTTACTGTGCACGAACCGTGCGTTGTTCTATACGTTTTTCTGGATTTGCATTCACCACAATACGATGAACAAAAATACCCGGGGTATGAATCGCATCGGGGTCAAGCTCGCCAATCCCAACTAATTCTTCAACCTCAACAATCGTTGTCTTACCCGCCATCGCGACATTCGGATTAAAGTTTCGCGCGGTCTTGCGATAAATCAGATTGCCAACTGGGTCCGCTTTCCATGCTTTGACCAGCGATACATCTGCTACCAGTGATTTTTCCATCACATAGGTCTCGCCATCAAATTCACGTAACTCCTTGCCTTCAGCAACCAACGTACCTACACCAGTACGTGTAAAAAACGCTGGGATACCTGCGCCACCTGCACGTAGCTTTTCAGCTAGCGTTCCCTGAGGTGTGAATTCCAACTCTAATTCGCCCGCTAAGTATTGGCGTTCGAATTCTTTGTTCTCGCCCACATAGGAAGCAATCATTTTTTTGATTTGACGCGTGTTGAGCAGTTGGCCCAAACCAAAACCATCAACACCTGCATTATTCGATATGGCCGTTAAACCCTGCACACCCGAATCGCGCAAAGCAGCGATCAACGCTTCGGGAATGCCGCACAAACCAAAACCACCCACCGCAACGGTCTGACCATTTTTAACAACGCCTGCGAGCGCGCTCGCCGCATCTGGGTAAAGCTTTTTCATAGATGTTCCTGAAAAACGTAGAAAAGACCGAAGAAAACTCTGTTAAAAATCAAGCATGCAATTCTGCCTCGGCCATTCAAGTAATAACAATCAAGTGACACATAATTTCATGATCAAAGCACGCGTATCATCCGGCAACGGTACCGATTTTTCTATACGTTGATCGACCCAAACCACCTTAGATCCACCTTCAGCCATCAGCGTGGTGGGGTCATCGACTCGACGTATTTCATGACGCGTATGAAAACTTGAGCGTCCGAAATCGCCGACTAGCGTATTGACGGTGATATCACCGGGGTAACGCAACTGTTTCAAAAAAGTACAGTGAGCACTGATGATAACGGGACCGATACCAGAAAACGCCGGTGGGCAACCCATCGCTTCAAACCATTCAATTCGCGCTTGCTCTAGGTAACGAAAATAAACGGTATTGTTAACGTGCCCCATCGCATCCATGTCACCCCAGCGTAGCGGCATACGCACGCTGTGTACTAGGGCGTAGTCAGACACTGCGCTCATTAGAAAGCTGACATTCCATCGTCTGCCGTCATGATCGCGCCGTTAAGGAAGCGTGATTCATCCGACGCTAATAGCAATAACAAGCCATCCAAATCTTCAGGTTGGCCCACGCGTTTGCGCGGCAACATATCGACTAATTTACGACCGCTTTCGCTACGGAAGTACTCGCGATTAATCTCTGTCTCGATATAGCCTGGGCAAATAGCATTCACATTGATACCGTAACGGCCCCACTCGAGTGCCATCGCTTTGGTCATCTGCACGACACCCGCTTTACTCATGCAATACACACCAATCTGTGACAGCACACGCAAACCAGCCACGGATGCAATATTCACGATGCGATGTTGACGATTAGGCTCACTCTTTGCACGCATGATCATGCGTTTTGCCGCTTCTTGCGCTACAAAAAACGAACCGCGCAAATTGGTATCCATCACAAACTGATAGTCTTCCGGGGTTACATCAACTAAACGCTGGGTCGTTGAAACACCTGAGTTATTGATAAGGATATCGATATGACCTGCCTCAGTCTCAGCATGAGCCAGCGCAGATTTGATACTCGCATAGTCGGTCACATCCAAAGTCACCATGTGAGCCGCACCACCCGCGGCTTCAATCTCGGCGCGCAGTTCTTTTAAACGCTCTGTGCGACGCGCAGCCAGCACCACCTGCGCACCCGCTTCGGCAAGTATTTTTGCAAAACGTGTACCTAATCCACTCGAGGCGCCCGTTACCAACGCCACCTTGCCATTGAGATTTACTTCGATACCCACGATGTCTCCCTAAGATTATTATTTCAGCCACTCGAGCCAGCAACCGCCAGCCAACCCGCTATCATTACATGATTCAGCCCAAAACAGCTTGCCCGAGCTAGCGCACAAGGCCAAAATCCCCGACAATGCCGACCTACTATCTCCGTCGCCCAAACCTAAACAGTACGCCATGAATCCAAGCCAAAACCCCGCCTTTTTAGAACAATACGGCCCGCGCGAATGCATGGACTATGACGTCGTCATCGTCGGCGCCGGTCCGGCGGGACTCTCTGCCGCCATCCGCTTGAAGCAGCTAGCAGAAAAACAAGGCAAAGAACTGTCGGTTTGCGTACTGGAAAAAGGTAGCGAACCCGGCGCCCACATCCTTTCCGGTGCCGTCATGGATCCACGTGCCATGAGCGAATTATTCCCTGACTGGAAAGAGCGCGGCGCACCGCTCAACACCGCTGTCACTGAAGATCGGTTTCTATTTTTGACCGAAACAAGTGCGGCCAGTACACCGCAGTGGATGCTGCCCGACTGTTTTAAAAATCATGGTAACTACGTTATCTCATTAGGTAATGTTGTACGCTGGCTAGCGCAGCAAGCTGAGAGTCTAGGTATAGAAATCTTTCCCGGCTTTACGGCGGCTGAAATTTTATATGACGAGCAATGTGCCGTGGCTGGCGTTGCCACTGGCAATATGGGTGTCGATCGTGATGGCAAACCCACCAGCGAATTTCAACTAGGTATGGAGTTACGCGCCAAGTACACTTTGTTCGCTGAAGGCGCACGCGGCCACTTAGGCAAGCAATTAATTTCTGCTTATCGATTAGATGAAGGGCGTGATCCGCAAACCTACGGCATTGGGCTTAAAGAGTTGTGGGAGATCGATCCAGCCAAACACCAGCCTGGCCTCGTGATTCACACTGCAGGTTGGCCACTCGACTCTGACACGTATGGTGGGTCTTTCCTGTACCACTTAGAAAATAATCAAGTCATGGTGGGTTACGTCGTGGGTCTCGCGTATCAAAATCCTTATCTCTCACCCTTTGAAGAATTTCAACGCTACAAAACGCACTCCGCCATACGCGGATTTTTCGAAGGTGGTAAACGCGTCTCCTACGGCGCGCGCGCCATTACCGCAGGCGGTATTCAATCGCTACCTAAGCTCACCTTCCCTGGTGGTGCACTGATAGGTTGCGATGCTGGATTTTTGAATGCTAGTCGCATTAAGGGTAGTCACACAGCCATGAAGTCCGGCATGCTGGCTGCTGAAGCCGCGTTTGATGCTTTAGTCGCTGAACGCGCGCACGATGAATTAACGGACTATGCAACATCCTTTGAAAAATCATGGCTACATGAAGAACTGCATGTAGCACGTAACTTCAAACCTTGGATGAGCAAAGGTTTATATACCGGCGCACTGATGGTAGGTATTGATCAATTAGTACTGCGCGGTAAAGCGCCATGGACGTTGCACCATACGCATGCTGATCATGAAATGCTCAAACCTGCTGCAGAGTGCACGCCTATCGTTTATCCCAAACCCGATGGCAAACTCACCTTTGATCGTCTATCGTCGGTATTTATTTCTAATACCAACCACACCGAGCATCAGCCGGCGCATCTCACCTTAAAAAATCCCGCCGTACCGGTTAATATTAATCTCGCGAAATACGCTGGCCCAGAATCACGCTACTGCCCGGCTGGAGTGTATGAATATATTAACGACACGAATGGTGATCGATTACAAATCAATGCGCAAAACTGCGTGCATTGCAAAACGTGTGATATCAAAGACCCGACTCAAAATATTGTGTGGGTGACACCCGAAGGGGGTGGCGGTCCCAACTATCCGAATATGTAATCAAAGCTTGTCATCTATCGTGACCAAACCAGATGAAATTCCAGTTGAATCGCCTGAGCCTCCCGCCTCAGTATCGCTAGCTGAAACATTTCGCTACTGGTTAATAGTAGGCTGCATTAGCTTTGGTGGTCCCGCAGGTCAAATCGCACTGATGCATGCTGATTTGGTTGAGCGCAAGCGCTGGATTTCGGAACGTCGCTTTCTCCACGCGCTTAATTACTGCATGTTGCTTCCCGGCCCTGAAGCCATGCAGTTAGCGGTCTATATCGGGTGGCTAATGCACCGCACGGTTGGTGGCATCATGGCTGGCGCATTGTTTATACTGCCATCCTTGCTAATGTTTATCGTGCTGTCATGGTTGTACGTATCGTTTGGTGATTTACCCGTCGTAGCCGGAATTTTATTCGGCATCAAACCAGCCGTCGTCGCCATCGTACTTTCAGCGGCTTGGCGTATGGGTTCTCGCACGCTTAAAAATCGCTGGTTAATCGGTATCGCTGTAATCGCTTTTATTTCTATCTCCGTTGCTCAACTGCCATTCCCGCTTATTATTGGTGTAGCTGCGCTGATGGGTTTTATGGGTGGTCGTGTCATGCCGGATTTTTTTCAACTTGGCGGTGGTCACCCATCCAACAAAGTGACGTTTGGTCCCGCGCTTATCGATGACGACACGCCACCACCAGCGCATGCCGCTTTCAGTCGTCGAAAACTACTACTCACCAGCGTGATCGGCATCGCCATCGCCGTCATCGGCATGGCCTTACTGTATGTAGTGCTAGGTGAAAAAAATCCACTGTCACAAATGGCGTGGTTTTTTACTAAAGCAGCGCTACTCACCTTTGGTGGCGCATATGCGGTACTGCCCTATGTCTATCAAGGTGCGGTCACTACCTTTCAATGGCTTACTCCGGATCAAATGCTGGATGGCTTAGCCTTAGGCGAAACCACGCCGGGCCCACTGATCATGATCGTTGCGTTCGTCGGCTTCATTGGCGGCTGGACCAAAGAAATTTTCGCAAACTTTTCTTTATTTGGACCCATCGCTCTCTTTGCCTCGGGCACTGCGGGGGCAGTGGTTGCCACTTTTTTTACCTTCCTGCCTTCATTCATCTTTATCTTAGCGGGTGGCCCTTTGGTCGAAGCGACACGCGACAATATTCACTTAACTGCTCCGCTGACCGCGATTTCTGCCGCTGTCGTGGGTGTCATCACCAGCCTGGCCGTTTTTTTTGCTGATCAGGTATTTCATATTTCGCAGCCGCTCAGTCAGTGGGATAGTGCCTCCATCGCCATCGGGCTAGCCGCAGCTATCGCGCTGATTCGCTTTAAAGTCAGTGCGGTGCGCGTGATCGTCGCCTGTGCGGTTGCCGGCCTCGTGGTATCTTACGTGCCCTGGTGGTAGCCTCGCATTGAGTGGGGTGCCGAATACCCGCATCACCGTCGTAGTTAACTCACATGACCGAGCGCATCATTCCCGTAGCCGACCTGCGATATCTGCATGCCGTGCCCCATATTCCAGACGTACTGACGCCTGCTAACGGTTTGCTGTCGGACACGCTCAGCCGACCTTTGCGCGATTTGCGTATCTCTGTGACCGACCGCTGCAACTTTCGCTGCGTGTACTGCATGCCGAAAGAAGTATTCGACACCAGCTATCAATTTTTACCGCACAGCTCCCTGCTGTCGTTTGAAGAAATTACGCGCATCGCGAAAATTTTTATTGCGCATGGCGTAGAAAAAATTCGTTTGACCGGCGGTGAACCGCTACTGCGAAAAAATATAGAAAAGCTGATCGAAATGTTGGCTGTGCTGACCACCGTTGATGGCAAGCCACTCGATCTCACTATGACCACTAACGCGTCATTGCTGGGGAAAAAAGCACAGTCACTTAAAGATGCTGGCCTAAAACGCGTCACCGTCTCGCTCGATTCACTCGACGACGCCACCTTCAAACGTATGAATGATGTCGATTTCCCCGTTACCGATGTGCTCGACGGCATTGACGTTGCCAGCCAAGTCGGACTCGGCCCGATCAAAGTCAATATGGTGGTTAAAGGTGGCATGAACGATCAAGAAATCGTTCCCATGGCGCGCCACTTCAAAGGCAGCGACGTCATCTTGCGCTTTATCGAATACATGGATGTTGGCGCATCAAACGGCTGGAAAATGGACGAAGTCATTCCATCAGCCGAAGTGGTGCGACGTATCAGTGAATCGATGCCACTGGAAGTCGTTGATGCCAACTACACCGGCGAGACTGCCGAACGTTGGCGCTATACCGATGGCAGCGGCGAAATCGGCGTTATCTCTAGCGTGACTCAAGCATTCTGTAGTGATTGCAATCGGGCTCGTCTTTCAACCGAAGGCAAACTCTTCACCTGTTTGTTTGCCACCGGCGGCCATGATTTACGTGCACTACTGCGCAACGGGCACAGCGATGCTGAAATCACCGCGGCTGTTTCTCATCTGTGGGCTAAGCGCGATGATCGGTACTCCGAACTACGCACTATCAATACTGAAGGCTTGTCACGCAGCGATCGTAAAGTTGAAATGTCGTATATCGGCGGCTAAGCCGACACGCGAATGTCTCAAGCCATTCTTCCCGATCTATCTGATCTACTCACTGGTAACGATCAGCACGATGTGCCAGTTGAAATCCTTCAGCAGGTTATAGCTCGCTGTGTTACGCCGCTAAATGAAACTGAAACTCTGCCATTAAAACAGACGCTGGGGCGCGTGCTTGCGCAGGATGTCATCTCCCCTATCAACGTACCCTCGTATGATAATTCCGCTATGGATGGCTATGCCTTTATAGCGACTGACCTATTAAATAAATCTACGAAGTTAAACGTTGTTGGCAAAGCCTACGCGGGTCATCCGTATCTAAATGAAGTTCGATCAGGTGAATGCGTGCGCATCATGACAGGCGCAGCCATTCCTCGCGGCTGCGATACTGTCATTGCGCAAGAGTTAGTCAGTGATGCGACCGATACGCACATCAGTATTGCGCCGAGCACAGTGAATGCTGGTGACAACCGCCGACTGGCCGGCGAAGATCTGCGCTTAGGATCAGTCGCACTTCGCAAAGGAAAACGCTTGTCCCCTGCTGATATCGGTTTACTGGCTTCGTTAGGTATCGCCAACATCGCTGTCATTCGTCGGCCACGCGTCGCGTTTTTTTCTACTGGCGACGAGCTACGTTCCATCGGTCAAGCTCTCGATGAAGGCTGCGTGTATGACAGCAACCGCTACACTTTGCACAGCATGTTAGTGCGCGCGCAGTGCGAGCCGATTGATATGGGTGTGGTGAAAGACAATCCTGCCTCATTAGAAAAAACCTTGCGTGAAGCCTGCGCACAAGCCGATGTAATCATCACCACCGGCGGGGTATCCGCTGGTGACGCCGATTACACGCGACAAATGATGGCGCGGCTAGGCGAAGTATTGTTTTGCAAAATTGCCATGCGCCCCGGTCGGCCTATGGCCTTTGGAAAAATTCAGTGCGATGGACGTACTGCGCTATTGTTTGGATTGCCGGGAAATCCTGTCGCCGTCATGGCGACATTCTATTTTTTGGCGCGCGATGCGATCTATGAGCTCATGGGTACAAAGCCACACACACAAAACTTACTCAAGGTCGCCAGCACGCATGCCATACGAAAAAAACCGGGGCGGACTGAGTATCAGCGCGCCATTCTTTCGACAGACACTAGCGGTACACAACATGTCACGCTAACCGGTGCGCAAGGCTCGGGGATTCTTAGCTCCATGTCGGAAGCTAACTGCATGGTGGTTTTAGATCATAATCAAAGCGACGTCGCTGCAGGTGAGCTTGTCTCTGTCTTAGCCTTTGATGGTTTTATCTAAAGCACTTGCTAATCTAACCGGGTGAGTTCCTCATCCAGTCTGCAGTACCAAACAAGCCATTAAGCAAGATATCCTGCGTTGCTTCGCTGTAGTTCAAATCCCGCATCGCCAGCAGCATGCACGTTAACCATTCGTCGCGTTCTTGACTGGCTATCTTAAATGGTAAATGTCGAGCTCGAAGAAACGCATTACCAAAGCGTGGCGTATATAAATCAGGGCCACCCATCCAACCGGACAAGAAAAAATACAACTTATCACGCGATCCATCAAGCGTAGCAGGATGCATCGCACGCAGCGATTTGAACTCAGGCTCTAAATCCATCAAGTCATAAAAACGGTCAACAAGCATTCGCAGCTGGGCATCCCCACCAATCAGCTCATACAGGCTATGTTCATTTGAATTTTCGGTGCTCATAAGTCTGAATGATAGCGCACAGAATCTTAGTTGATCGATCTCAACCGGACGGCACTTATGAAATTCACAACTTGTCCAATACGAACTCTGATCAATATCAATGTTCAGATTCGTCACTTAATTAAACAACGCGACACGAAACATGCGGGACATCACCCAAGAATATTCATCACTGACTGAGTATGCAGTGCGCGTTCTCGATATCGTCATCATTTTTGCATTGGCCCACAGCGCAGCTCTACTACGATTGTCCGTACCACTACACACACTCTCCAATTCACACCTAATCGTCACCTACTTTTGTGCCGCCCTCGCTTTGCCGATGCTACCGCGATTTGAATTTCGCATGCTTTCGCACACTCATCCTTTCGCTGTCACTTTCTGTCAGATGGCCGCTTCGCTCAGTTTAATTATCGGGGTGGGGGTTCTATTTGTATCGTTAACTCAACCTAGTCATTCACTCTCATGGACGTGGATTGCTACGTGGTACCTCTTATCGGTCGCCAGCATCACCTGCATACACTTACTGATACGCGCTTGTATGCAGATCCTACCCGCATAGGGAAAATCAAGCATGCCACTTTGGTCGACTTCAAAACCTGATTGTGGTTGCATGGGGCTGCCGGCCACACCGGCTCCACCTTGTACGCCAAACGCAGGCGCGGGCAACATAGACGCGGATATCTCTGGATGATCCCACACCACGATTTGTAAAACATCGCCTGCTTCAACTACATAAGGCTTTGGGGTCGATACTAAGGAACTCAAGTCATCAGCAACCTGCCGATCGCGTAGTTCTTTCTCTTTGCGAACTAATGCGGAGTTAATGCTAATAATCTCGGTGCGTGGATGATCGTCATCAGCTGCAACATCGGCACGACTCTTGGAAAACTGTATGCCTGGCGCGACCGACGCACAACCTACAAGGACTACAACAAGACACGCCAACACAACGCTAATTTTTCTAGACATAGCCCTTCATCTCTCTGCGCACAATGTCTGCCACAGAGCGACTGTAGAATGGGATGGTGGTTTATTCGTTGAGCTTTATCACACAGACAGGTGAGCTAAATCGACATCCTTGATTGATGCCCGCTGATCAGGAGGTAGCTTAGAAATACATCATGCTTCGCGTAATGTTTGCATGGGCGGTGCAGAAAGAACATTTCGCAAACCAAACCAACCGCCAGCAAATGCGCAAGTGATACCGGCTAGTAGCCCGACACACCACAACAAGGGACTAACAGTCCATTCGAAATCGAATACCTGATGCGCGAGTAACCACCCGACTAAGCTAGCACCGGTGGCGGCCAAGCTGCCCGCTGCACTGCCAACGAACAAACATTCAACCCACTGAGCGCGCGATAACTGACTGCGAGTAGCACCAAGTGCACGCAACAACCCTGATTCATGCGCGCGCTCGTGCTGCGATACCAACATGGCAGCCGCCAACACCATAACTCCGGCAGCTAATGTGAACATAAATAAAAATTCAACTGCTGCTATGACTTGATCAATGACCAGCTGCGCCTGAGCCACCATACTACCTACATCAACAATCGTTAGATTCGGATAGCTTTTAACGAGTTGACTCACCAGTGATATCTGTGATGCGGGCAAATGAAATGCCGTAACCCACGAAGTAGGTAAAGATTGAGCTACATCAGGACTCACAATAACGAAAAAATTCACCCGCATGGAGCTCCAATCGAGCTTACGGATACTGGTGATTTTTACATTAATCGCTTGACCGGCCACATCAAAACGCAATGAGTCGCCCAACTTTAATCCCAAGGTTTTAGCTAATCCTTGCTCGACTGATGCTTCACCTAGTGCGTTGCTAGCATCAAACCATTGTCCTTCGACGATGGCGTTATGCTCTGGCATAGAAATCATGCTTGAGAGATTAAATTCACGCTCGACTAAGCGCTGCGCGCGTTCTTCTTGATAGCTGTTGCTTTGTATCTCTTTACCTGACACTTGTATCAAGCGGCCCCGTATCATGGGCTGCAAACTCACATCGCTCACGCCACTGGCTAGCAAGCGATCAGTCAGAGGCTGTTGTTGATCTGGCTGAATATTGATAATGAAGTGATTTGGCGCATCAGGTGGAGTTGATTTACGCCACGCAGACAGTAAATCATCACGCACTAGGGTCAACAACAACAAGGCCATTAACCCCAGTGACAGTGCCACGATTTGCAATGCACTCGCGGCGGGCCTTCGCTTCAAGGATGTTTGAGCAAAACGCCAAGCGTGCCATTGCACGGGAATAGGCAGAATGCGAAAGGCACGCAGTAGTAGCCATGAGATCAGCATAAAAATCAGCATGCCTGCTATGAAGCCGCCGCACGTGAGTAAGCCGAGTTTGAGATCGCGTGCCTGCCATACCAGCAGAGCGACAAATGACAGTAATCCTAAAGCATAGGTCACGATGGTCATGCCTTGTGCAGGCTCACTCTCACGTCGTATAACTCGGTTGTGAGAGACATTTCGTAATTGAATGACCGCAGGCAAAGCGAAACCAATTAATAATAATAAACCTGTCGCTACACCCTGCCCTACTGGCAACCAACTCGGTGGCGGCAGTTCGGAGGTAATCAGCGAACCCAGCCACTTCAATAAAAAAAAGTGCGCCGCAAAACCTAAGGCCACGCCTAACAAACTACCGACGACACCGATGATCGTAAATTCCAGCAGATACAGTAGAGTGACTTCGTTTTGCTTTAATCCCAGGCAACGCAGCATGGCGCACGAATCGAGATGACGTTGCATAAAACGGCGTGCCGCAATCGCAATGGCTAAAGCAGCCAACATCGCCGTCAGCAAACCAACTAATGATAAAAATTGACGCGCACGTTCCAACGTGGCGCGCATCTCAGGCCGCCCAGATTCTAGTGATTCCAGCTGCACACCACGCACAGAAGTTTGCTTGATCAAGTCTTCCAGCCAGCGCTGATACTGATTGATAGCCTTGGCATCACCAGCTAATTGCAGTCGGTAAGTAATGCGAGAACCATTTTGTACCAAGCCCGTGGAGGGTAAATCATCGAATGACAGCATCACGCGCGGTGCAAAATTCATAAAGCCAGCACCGCGATCTTGTTCGAGAAGAATTTCACCCGCGATTAAAAATTCACGCTCACCGAGTTGAAGTTTGTCACCGAGATTAACGCTACGCGTAGCTAAAAATGCAGATTCAACCCATACACTGCCAGAGGCAGGTATCGCTTTAGCGGGCGCAGGTTGGCCACTCAGCGCAACTGTAACGGCTCCGCGTAATGGGTAGGATGATGTCACCGCTTTAACGGCAACTAAACGGGTATCGGCTGTATCACCTTTGCCCGTGGTAGCCATACTGGGAAAGGTCACGGTATCAGCCACCACCAACCCTAGTTGTTGGGCCTTTGTGCGCCACTCCTCGCGCACGGGATAATCGCTACGGACTAAAAGATCGGCGCCCAATAACTGCGCTGCATCACGACTCAATGCGGCATTCAAACGCTCAACAAAAAATCCAACGGCTGACAAAGCAGCTACGGCGAGCGCCAATGCAATCAACAAAAATCGCAGTTCACCTGCACGCCAATCGCGTTGCGTCATGCGTACTGATTGCAAAACAATAGGACTAGCTTGATTAAATGAGCTCATTGAATGGGGAGTTTTGCAACTAATTGGACTAAGATCACCCACTTTACCAAAATGTTGTCACTGACGTTGCGCCACTCTTTGCACCCAAGCTCATAACGATTAACGCAGTTATTACATACTCATGCCTCGCGCACCGTCTTGATGATGAGTACTTTCAAAATTTCTTTGGCAAGGAGCGCAGCGCTCAGCGGTGGGAATAGCCATTAGGCGCTTAAATGGAATCTCATAGCCGCACGAAATACATTCACCGTACGAATCGCCTTCTAATCGCTTTAAGGCATAACTAATTGCACGCAATTCATGTGCATCACGAGCAACCGCCGCATTCCCGATATCCATGGAAAGATTAGCAAAGGCCAAATCGCCCGAATCGGGCACCTCACTGGCCACTTCGGCAAATTCATTTTGCAGAGTGATCTCACGTCGTATTTCTTCGCGCAGCGTTTGATCACGCGCCAACAGTATTTTTTTAAGCTGCACTCTTTCTTGCTTTGTAAGATTTTCCATACCCGTCCCTATGCGCTGCAGTGAATGGGGAATGAGTGGCAAGGATTAGAAAAAACTTGCCTGACTCAATGCGCATGAGATCAATTCTGTTGGTAAATGAGAAAAAATATTTTGATCTTCGATAAGAAACTCATTGCAGTATTTTTTTGTTATAAGTTGAGCTGAAGATTTATGAAGATTTATGAATTTTTCTGCACATCACGCTTATCAAAAATCAAATGACTCACGGCTCTTGATCTGCCTCAATCGCTAACCTCTATCATTGAAGCGAAGAATGGATAGACTTCCATTTCCGATCATTAACTCGCGCACTGATATGAAAAATCACATGATTGACTCAAACACTCTGATACGTTGATAGACGAATTCCTCAACGTCCCAGATAACCTCTTGAAAACCGATCGTGAGCAGTACCTTTTACGAGAAACTATTTACAGCTTGATGCGGCTATCAAAATCTGAGCAGATGCTGGCTATACGAAAAAGCGTCGATTACCTAGTGCCTGCCTCACTTCTTTTGCAGCCAGTAACGGGCGGTAAACGCAAGCGTCGTTCGCAGTCACCTTACCCAGGCCAAAGTTGGCTGGCATTCGGTAAGTAAGGGGTATCGATGAGTGTGTGATTGACGCATCAGTGGCTGTGCCCCTCGGGGCAATCTTCTGGTGGGGCTGGCGTCCTATAATTCCCTGGTCGGGAAAAGTAATTTTGATGCAAGCCACATAAGCAAAGGCTGTCAAGATCCCGACTGCGGGCGACTTCTATCGCCTGCCACTAGGGAAGGCATCTGCGTCATGAACCAAAGGCCGATACGACCAGTTATTACTATTCACGATCAACGTGAAGCGGAATGCTATGCGCGCGGTTGTATCTACGTCATTGATGACGACACAGCGATTCGCGAAGCGGTCGTGGCTCTGCTCGAACTAGAAGGCTATGCAACTAAATCGTTTCCCTCAGCGGTGTCCTATATAGCCGCACTGGATCCTAATGTGCCTCAATTCCCGGGACCACGCTGCCTGCTTCTCGATGTAAAAATGCCGGAATTGAACGGCCTGGAATTACAGAAGAAGCTGAACGAACTTTCTGAAAATACGCCGATTGTTTTCATGAGCGGTGGCAGTGGTGCCCGTGAAGCCGTTCAAGCCCTAAAAAATGGAGCCGTTGACTTTCTAATTAAGCCCTTTGCGGAAGAGGACCTGCTGGCCGTTATCAGTGAAGCCTTGGCAAAAAATAGTCATGAACAAGAAGACCAAAGACAAACCACAGATATTCGTAGTCGAATTGCCACACTGACTGACCGCGAAACACAGATTGCCCATATGGTGGCGTCAGGGCTTTTAAATCGTGATATTTCCCACAAACTCGGGATAGCCGTTAGAACCGTCAAGCTTCATCGTATGCACATGATGAGCAAGCTCGGAGCAAATAATGTTATCGAACTAGCACGCATCATCGACCTGACACATGACTAAGCTAGGCTGAATGATCTGAACTTGCCCTCCGGGTCTATTTTCCCAAGTGAAATTTTTCTTTACCCTGAAAGCTCGAATTTATTATCGTATCCGCCTGCGCCCTCAAGTAGTGCTGGACGGCCAAGAACAATAAGAAGGAGATTTTCATGCCAAACAGCACCCGACTCACCGAGGTTAAAACCATTGCTCGTGAGTCAACGGCCAAGGAAAATGGATCGCTGGCTGAAATCTCCAAAAAGTGGCTGGCTGATATCTCGGCCGACGACTTCAACGACTGCCACGAGTACCTGGCCGCCGTGCGTCTGGCGCGACACATGAGCAAAATCGATGTCTGCCGAGCCAGTCAATTGAATGACAATCCAGCCAGCGGCGTCTCACTACCAACGGTCTCCAAAATTGAAAGCGGTTCGTATGGCGAGCCCGGATTTCGGACCATGGTCAGGCTGGCTCGAGGCTATGGAGTACCGCTAAGTAGTCTGGAACGATTTTTTACCTGATTTTTTACTTTGTTATTTGTTGGGTTGGTGTCCAAGGTCCGAGACAAATCCTAAAAATTGCCGCATTCGATGTTATCTTAAGGGAACTTATCGGAATTTTGCGAGCAGTCGGTTAAGCACAGCGCTCCGATAACCCCGAATGAGAACAACCATGAAGACCGAAATCGACTTTGATGCCATTACCGTTGACGGTGCACGCCTGAAAGCTGCACGGGAAGAACGCGGCATGTCGGTAACGGACATGGCGGCGGCAGTCACGCTATCGCGAGAACAAATCCAGCATATGGAAGACGGTGGCAATCGTCCTTTCTACACGCCCGCCCACAAACTACTGGCAGTTCGAAAATACTCAACTGCGCTGGACATCCCTTACGATGAGATCGTAACGGGGCCCGGAGCTAACCAAACCATCCCTATACCCGAGGACGCACCGCCATCGATGATGGTTCACTCCGACCTAACCGAGCCTGCTGATTTACGTCTGGCAGCGGTAGAACGCAATGCTGAAGTTCGCCGGTTGATAGCAATTACGGCTATCGTGGTCTGCATTTTGTTAGCCATCTACGCGAAAATCCGCGGCACGAAAGATGAGAGCCCGGACAATGAAGTCAGCGCTGAGGCAGTGTCCAACCCCATCGATAAACCGGTGACTGCTCCATCGGCTGCAAGCAGAGCTGTGGCTGCTAACCTGCCTCCGCCAGACAAACCTGTACCGGAAGTGAAGCTTACGCCGAGCGCCTCGCCCGACACCAAAGATCTAAAAGACGTCAAAGAAGATAAAGACACCAAACGTGAACCTGCTTTGGCAGCGGCCACCGATGCGAGCGATGAATGCCAGGTAAGCAGCACTAGCGATGTGAAAAGCTGGTCACCTAGCTATCAACGGAAATCTGACTCTAGGCTCTACGTTATTAGCCCCAAAGGCGGTTCCGTATGTATTTCAGATGCTACGGGAAAATCGCGCCTAATCGAACTCAAGCCGATGGTGGGTCAATCCGTAGGAGGTAAGCCGCCGTATTTGGTTCGCTCGAGTAAATTGGCGCAAATCGAGATTTATCTTCAAGGATTAAGAGTCAAAATCCCCTCTGAAACCGAAGCGATGAAGCTGATCCCGACCTCACAACCAGCCCCCGCCGAAGCAACCGAACCTGCCGCCCAGTAGGAAAATTTGAAAAAATTCAAGCTTGGTCGCTAGACCAACAAAATGTCTGAAAAGAGCATTTTGCAGCGCAGCATATTCAAGCCTACTTAGCCTCTCCTTGTGTTCATTCAGTAAAGCACTAAAAAAATACACACAATTCCAGGAATGACTAGTGTTCTTTGGGCATAAGCTTGCTTATGGCCCATTCTTGGACGAATTCTATCAATCACGCTTCATTTCAAAATAATGCAGCCTTTGGCATTGATAAAGGTCTGCTAGCTCTACTGATTTCCTATGGCATCGCAACATCGATATCGGTTGACTGATCAATCTGACAAATTGGATCATCTGGCATTGGAAATGTTGCTGTGTGGCAGTAATGCCGTACAAGGTTGACTATGCATTCTCTGCATCGGACTGAATGAGCCGCTGAATGAGTTGGCGCTGATGCTGACAATAACGAGAAATATAAAGATTAACTAGGAGAAGATAAATGACTCACACCCCGACTTTGCGTCCTCAATGGAAAAAACTGACGGCCATTTCAGCTGCCAGCTTGATGGCGCTCAGCATGGCTGGCACTGCAGCCGCGGAAGACTTCAAGATTGGTATCGTCAGCTTTCTCTCTGGCCAAGCAGCGGATAGTTTTGGTGTGCCTGCTGTGAATGGCGCAAAAACACTGCTCGAAGCCTTTAACGGTGGCAAAGCACCTGCACCGTATAACAAAAAAGGTTTTGGTGGCATGAACATCGTGCCTGTGTATGTCGATGAAAACGGCGGCGCAACCAAGCAAGTACAAGAACTGCGTAATCTGTATGACCGCGAAGGCGTCGATATGGTGATCGGCTATGTCAGCTCCGGTGACTGCTTGGCGGTATCGCCGGTTGCTGAAGAAATGAAGCGTCTGTTAGTGCTCTACGATTGCGGCTCACCCCGTATTTTCGAAGAAGCGAGCTACAAATACGTATTCCGTACCGCGTCCCATGGCGCGATGGATAACGTCGCTGCTGCGCGCTATCTGAAATCACGCAACATGAAAGTCAGCACGATCAACATGATCAACCAAGACTATGCGTGGGGCCATGATTCGCTAAAAGACTTTTCGCTCTCGATGAAATACCTTTATCCGGAAGCGAAAATTCAATCAGACCAGCGTCCGAAATTCGGCGCAGGCCAGTACGGTACCGAAATCTCTCAGTTAATGTCTCAGACAGCAGACGTGACTCATTCCAGCCTCTGGGGCGGTGATTTGCAGGCGTTTGTTTTGCAAGCAGGCCCACGTGGCTTGTTTAAAAAGACGCAAGTAGTGTTAACGGCTGCTGACCACGTACTGACTCCACTCGGCGACAAAATGCCCGACGGTACAGTATTAGGTGCACGTGGTGCTAACGGTTTGCTCGCACCAAAATCTGCGCTAAACGATTGGTGGTGGGCGTCGTACAAAATCCAATGGGGCGTCTATCCAGTGCAAGCTCCCTACCGTATGGCACAAGCACTGATGGGCGTGAAACTAGCGGTAGAAAAAGCGATGGCTGCTAACGGCGGCAAGAAGCCAAGCAACGAACAAATCGCAGCTGCACTTCGCAGCTCTGAGTGGGAAGCACCGAGTGGCAAAGTCAAGATGGCACTGGCGGCTGGACAACAAGCGATTCAGCCAACGGCGATTGGTCGTACCCGCTGGGATGCAGCAAACAAACGCGTGTCATTGGAAGATATTCAGCGCTTTGATGCAGAATGCGTGAATCCTCCAGCGAACATGAAGTCGGAAGACTGGATGAAAGCAGGCTTCCCCGGCGCCAAGTGTGACTAATAAAACCTGATGTTGTGCGGGCTTCGCTTTTTAAGTGAAGCCCGTTCCTTAAGTCACTGCAGTAACCCCGAAAGATCACTTGCTATCAGGAGCATGCTGGTCTGGCAAAAAGAATTACTAAAAGAAGCGTCCCATGAATCTCATTTTTACCATCCTGATCGATGGCCTGACCTACGCGTCATGGCTGTTCATCGTTGCGCTGGGCCTGACTCTGGTCTTTGGCGTATTAAAAATTCTCAATGTCGCGCACGGCAGTTTCTATGCTCTCGGTGCCTATGCAGCTGCCACGCTCGTGGGCTGGTTTGCCAGCATGCAGTTGGCGCCTGAATTATCGTTAATCGCGATGTTACTGGCTGCAGTAGCCGTAGCTGCATTGATCGCGCCGCTTTGTGAACGCGGTCTGCTACGTGTTTTTTATGGCCGTGATGAGGTGCTGTTGGTGCTAGTAACCTTCGCGCTCTTTCTAATTATGGAAGATGCGACCAAACTCATTTGGGGAGTGAATCCACTCTATGTATCTGAGCCATACATGTTGTTTGGAATTGTAGAAATGGGCCCGCAGTCGTATGTCGGCTATGACTTCATGTTGGTGGCGGTGGCGGCGATCGTAGGCTACGTCGTTTGGTGGGGCCTGAATCGCACACGCATCGGAAAAATTGTGCTCGCCGTAATTCACAGCGAAGAAATCGCTTCAAGCATGGGTGTGAATGTCTCGCGAATTTATACGCTCGCTTTTGCAACCGGTATTTTTCTCGCTTCACTCGGTGGCGCGCTGACTGCGCCAATGATTTCGGTGCAGCCTGGTGTATCGGTCGGTGTTGTCATTGTTTCGTTCGCCGTAGTGATTATCGGTGGCTTGGGTAGTATTCCTGGTGCCGCGATTGGCGCGTTAATTGTGGGTATCGCTCGCTCAGCAGCGGTACACGTATGGCCAGTAGCCGAGTTGTTTTCGATTTACGTGGTGATGGCGGTCGTGCTGATGTTCCGCCCTGAAGGATTATTTCAGCGCATTCAGGCGAGGAAGATCTGACATGAATTCCTTATCTTCTTCAATGCGTACGCTAATCGCTGGTATTGCGTGCATCGCGATCTTGCTGGTGGCTGGCACCGTTATGCCGAAATGGCTAACTTTTCTAATTACGATGTCGGCGGCTAATGGTCTGGTATCGCTAGGTATTGTTTCGCTAATGCGAACCGGTGTGGTGTCCTTTGGTCAGGGTATGGTGTTTGCGTTGGGCGGTTATACCGCAGCACTGTCGTTTGGCAATCTGGGAATCACCGATGCTGTGCTACTGGCTTTAGGTGGTGGTCTGGTTGCTTTATTGGTTGCTCTACCCTTCGCGTTGCTGATTGCACGCTACCGTGGCATTTTCTTTGCGATGCTGTCACTGGCATTATCGATGGTGTTGTACGGTCTCTTAATGAAATCGCAGACCATGGGTGGGTCCGATGGTTTTAATATGGGACGAGTCAGTATTTTTGGAGTACGCCCAACCGATAGTTGGAGTGGCTATGCGAGCTACGCCGTCACCGTCACTTTAGGTGGATTAGTTGGTATGGCGATGCGCATTTATTTCGATTCAACCCGCGGACTCGTCGCACTCGCTTCGCGTGATAATGAAATTCGCGTTGAATACTTGGGCAGCTCGGTACAAAACTTAATCGCTGCTAATTATTTGATCGCTGCATTCACCGGTGGTATGGGTGGCGCGCTGGCTGTGATGGCGCTCGGTCATGTAGAACCCGAATTCAGTTTTTGGACTACCTCGGGTGACTTTGTGTTTGTCGCTATCTTGGCGGGTCATCACAGTGTGATCGCTGCTTTTATTGCCTCGACCGTACTCGAAATCGTACGTTCATTCTCGAGTTCATATTTCCCGAATAGCTGGCAGTTATCGCTCGGGCTGTTCTTACTCGCCGTCATTCGCTTCCTGCCACGCGGTATCGGTTCAATATGGGAAGCTAAACGCAAAAAAGGAGAACAGGCATGAGTGCTCATGACTTTGCGATCTCCGCTCGCTCACTAGAAAAACGTTTTGGTGCAGTGGTTGCTGCTTCCGACATTAATGTCGATATTCCCGCAGGTGCGAAGGTCAGTTTGATAGGTAGCAACGGTGCCGGCAAAACCACCTTCGTGAATATGATCACCGGTTATATCAAACCCGATTCAGGTCAAATTCTTCTGCATGGTGAAAACATTGCAGGCTTAGCTCCGCGCAGCATTGCGCGACTCGGCGTTGCGCGCTCGTTTCAGATTCCGCAGCTCTTTAAAGAAATGACGGTGTTCGACAATATGCTGGTGGCGATTGCATCGCAAGCGGGTGGTTTGTCTTTCTGGCGTACTGCACGTAATACTGCGGCACAAGAGCGTGCTGCCGAGCTGTTAGAACGCTTTGAATTATCTGCACATACGCATCGCACGGTGGGTGAACTACCCGGTGGTGTACGCAAGCTGCTGGATATTGCGATGGCGCTCACGCGTCAGCCGAAAGTGCTGCTACTGGATGAACCGACGTCCGGTGTATCGGCCGATGAAAAGTTCCCGATGATGGATACCGTTATGCGCGCCCTTTCGCAAGAAGCCGTGACCGTACTTTTTGTTGAACATGATATGGATATCGTTGATCGCTATGCCGATCGCGTGATTGCGTTTTATAGCGGCCGCGTGATTGCTGACGACAAGCCTTCCATTGCACTAGCCTCAGCCGACGTACAGCGCTACGTAACCGGCACGCTATCAGACAGGAAAGAACATGCTGAGGATTGAAAAAATTGATGTATCGATACAATCAGTGCAGGTACTGCGCGGACTATCGTTAGAAGTCGGTAGCGGCCAAATGGTAGGACTCATTGGTCGTAATGGTGCGGGCAAATCAACCACTCTGCGCTCTATCATGGGTCACCTACCACTGAGCAGCGGTCATATCACGTGGGATGGCGAAGATCTCGCGCGCATGCCACGTCATGCACGTGCCGCTTTAGGTATTGGTTATATGCCGGAAGATCGTGGCTTGGTTCCTGAACTGACCGTTGAAGAAAACATTCTCGTTCCCTTGTGGGCGATGAAAGTCGACGATACCGCGCCGCGCCTTGAGTTTGTTTATCACGTGCTACCCGAACTCAAAGAGATGAGCCATCGTCGTGCACTTCTACTGTCAGGTGGACAGCAAAAATTGGTGGCTTTAGCACGCGCTCTGACGATAGGTCGTAAGTTACTTCTGCTGGATGAGCCGTTCGAAGGTGTGGCGCCGGCCTTATCAGCGCGCCTGTCTGAAGTGATCGCTGGACTGCGCGGCGGTGATGTATCAGTGCTGATTGCGCAATCCGATTTGAATCACTCTAAAAACTTGCTCGATGCAGAAATTGTAATCGAGCGTGGTGCTAACCGCCAGCCTGCCTAAACTAGTTTAATAAAATGATAGCCTGGAAAGATCATGTAACACTGCCTGCTATGCGCAGTGAAGTTCACTTTGACGGGCGAACAATTCAATGTTTTGTGAATCGCCCTCCTTCGTTTTACTGGATGTTCGAGCGTGCGGTTAAAGAGCGCCCGCAGCATGAATGTATCAGCTTTAATGATCAGCACCTAAGCTATGCCGAGGTCAGCGCTGAAGTAAACAAACTGGCCAACGGTTTTGCTGCGCGCGGCATGAAACAAGGTGACCGCGTGGTGATGTTTATTTCGAACCGCCCCGAATTCATTACAGTGCTATTCGCATTGCAAAAATTGGGCGTGATCACCGTCCCTGTAGGCACTCGTGAACAAGGGCCGGGCTTGGCGTATATCGTCAATCAATGTGGTGCCGTCGGTATCGTGTTTGATGAAGAACTTACCGACCGCATTCCTAATGCGACTACCTCACCGCAATTGCAATTACGTGTTTCAACGGGTCAGGCCAGCGGCACTATCGAAGCATTGCATGCACTGGATGGCCCCGCAGTGAAAACAGTTGCCGTCAATGAAGAAGACTGCGCCTGCATCCTCTACACATCTGGCACCACCGGCAACCCCAAAGGGGCCATGCTCACGCATTTGAATATTGCGCACTCGGTGGTTCATTACGAAGTAACGATGCAGCTCACCAAGGATGAACGTGGTGCGCTTGCTGTACCAGCTAGTCATGTCACCGGATTGATCGCATTAATTGCCGAGATGGTGCATGTGATGGGCACGTTGGTAGTCATCGCAGAATTTAAGGCCGCTGATTTTGTACCGCTCGCAGCGCGTGAGCGCGTTACGTTTTCAGTGATGGTGCCGGCGATGTATCAACTCTGCTTGCTACAACCAATATTTCGTACCGTTGATTTGTCGAACTGGCGGGTCGGTGCTTTTGGCGGCGCGCCCATGCCCGTACCAACGGTGCAGGCACTGGCTGAGGCTGTACCTGGCATGACACTCGTAAACTGTTATGGCTCAACTGAGTCAACCTCACCGGCGACTGTAATGCCATTAGGTTTATCGGCGATTCATAACGACAGTATCGGTATTACCTTGCCATGCGCGACGATACGCATCATGAACGATCAACATCAAGAAGTCGCCCCCGGTGAATCCGGTGAATTGTGGATCGGTGGCCCGATGGTAGTACCTGGTTACTGGAATAACCCTGAAGCTACCGCAAAAGGTTTTGCTGAAGGTTGCTGGCGCTCGGGTGATCTGGGATCGAAAGATGCCCAAGGTTTGGTGCGTATCTTTGATCGCATCAAGGACATGATCAATCGTGGTGGTTATAAAATTTATTCTGTCGAAGTAGAAAACGCTTTAATGGCCCTGCCCGGCGTAGTCGAAGCTGCGGTGGTCGGACATCCCTGCCCGGTGCTGGGTGAACGCGTGCATGCCTATGTCTACGCACCGAAGACAACCGTGGATGTCGCTGCTGTGAAAGCACACTGCGCAGCGCGTTTAGCGGATTACAAAGTTCCCGAGGAGGTTGTATTTACCGATCAACCACTGCCACGCAATCCGAATGGCAAGCTACTCAAACGATCCTTACGACAGACAGCGTAATCACTACACTATGTAATGCGAACATTGCTGGTAAGCTCTCTTGCTAGTAGAGCACTGTATCGGATGTCTGTTTCCGTTAATCGCCAATGAAATTTCTGATTGCCCGCTTCAACCACGAAACCAATACCTTCTCACCGGTAGCAACGCCGCTCGAGTCGTTTCTGCCTTTGTATGGCGACGATGCACTCAACGATCAGCGTAATGCTCGTACCGCAATGGGTGCCTTTATACGCCTAGTTGAAGCCCAAGCCGACCATCAATTAATCACACCACTTTCTGCAACGGCCAACCCCAGTGGTACGGTCGCCGCTGACGCCTACACAACATTAAGTCAATGCATACTTGATGCACTGAGCGAGCAGCCCGACGCTATTTTGCTCGACCTGCATGGCGCATTAGTCGCCGAAAATGCCGCTGATGGCGAGGGTGAACTTTTAAAAAATATTCGTGCAATAGCACCGGATGTACCGATTGCTGTGGCGCTTGATTTGCATGGCAATGTAACGCAATCGATGGTGGAACATGCCAACATCATCATCAGCTTCAAAACTTATCCGCACATTGATATGGCCGAAACTGGGGAGCATGCTGGACGATTGATGATGGATTTACTGTCAGGTCAATCACGCCCCATCACTCGCTGGAAACAACTTCCACTGCTATCACATACCCTGCGTAGTAATACCAACGAAGGAGCGATGCAACGAGCCGTTGAAGCGGCACGCCAAGCCGAACTAGAAGAAGGCGTGTTAGCTGTCTCCATCATGGCAGGATTTTCATTGGCGGATTTTGCTGATGCAGGAATGTCGGTCATCGTCGTTACTGACAATGATGAAATGCTTGCAGACTCAGTAGCAGAACGTATCGCGCAACAACTGTGGCAAGAACGTGAAGGTTTTGTATATCACAGCGCCCCGCTGAAAGAATCCTTAGAACAAGCACGCGAATTGCAAAAGAGTGAAGGTGATGGCCCGGTGCTGCTGCTAGATCATAGCGATAACGTGATGTCAGGCGGCACCTGCGACACCATGGATGTGCTCGCTACAGCGCTCGTTAAACATCTCACACCGATTTTGGTGGGTCCGATCTGCGATCCCAAAGCGGTACAACGTCTGTGGAAGCTGCGTCCAACGGATGTGGTGCGCGTTGACATAGGCAATCACAACCAGCTCGCTCACCAAACCAAGAAAAAGAAATCACTATCGCTGGTGGGAGTTTTGCGCGCAAGAAGTGATGGTGAATTTATCGTTACTGGCCCGATCTATACGGGCGCCAAAGTGAGTATGGGGCGCACTGTTTTATTCGACACCATCGATGCTCTAATCGTCATTTGCGAGCAACGCACCGAACCTTTTGATATGGGGATTTTCAGCTGCGTAGGACTCGATCCTTCTAAGTATGATTACTTGCTGCTGAAGTCACGCATGTATTGTCGGCCTGTGTTTGGCGCTATTGCCAAAGGCTTGATCGAGTGCGACTCAGATACGGGCGGGCCGACTAGTTCGAACTACGCATTTTTCCCATTTACTCAGTTACGTCGACCGATGTTCCCACTCGATCCAAGCACTGAGTTCGTGTACTAAAACGTTGATCGAATAAATCGTCGTTCAAATCGGCAAAGCAGAACGTCCCGCATAACGAGCAGCACTACCTAAAGCTTCTTCGATACGAAGTAATTCATTCCACTTCGCCATGCGCTCTGATCGCGCAAACGACCCTACTTTCAATTGTCCGGCATTCCATCCTACGGATAAATGCGAAATCATCACATCTTCGGATTCACCCGAACGCGCCGAAACAATCGTAGAAAATCCACAGGCCTTAGCTGCTTGCAAAGCAGCGAGTGTTTCGGTAATGGTGCCGGCCTGATTCGGTTTAATTAGTACTGCATTGCAGGCTTTTTGCTCAAAAGCTTTGGTTACCCGTGCTGCGTTCGTGACAAGATAATCATCACCAATCACTTGCACTTTAGCTCCTGCGGCTTGTGTAAAAGCGATCATGCCTTCGGTGTCATCTTCAGCGAGCGGATCTTCAATCGATAAAATCGGATACTTAGCTAACCACTGCAGTAACACCTCTATCCAATCGTCACGACTATACGAGCGCCCGTCTAAACCAGGTCGGTAAATACCACCGCTTCCAAACTCCGAAGCAGCGATATCGAGCGAAATCATAATCTCACCGTTTCTGTATCCCGCCTTCTCGATAGATTTAGTCAGCATTTGTAGTGCTTCTTCATTGCTTGCAAAATCTGGCCACCAACCACCTTCATCGGCGACACCGGCACGCCGACCGGCTTCACTCATCAAATCACCCGCAGCACGATACACGTCCGCCACCATTGCCAAAGCTTCATCCATACTGTGCGCACCGACTGGCATCACCAACAAATCTTGAATATCAATGCGTCGGCCTGCATGCGCACCGCCGCCAAAGATTTGAATTTCTGGCAGCGGCATCTGCACCGCTTGCTCACCTGCTAGATAGCGCCACAAAGGTATGTGGTGTGTATTCGCTGCCGCCTGCAGCACCGCCATGGAGGTGGCGATCAGCGCATTACCACCTAAGCGCGATTTATTCGGCGTGCCATCCAACTCAACTAACATGCCATCAATGATCTCCTGATGCACGGCATCTTGCCCAACTAACACGGGAGCGATTTCATTTTTTACGTTCGCCACCGCCCGACTCACGCCATAACCTGCCTGCGCGCTACCACCATCACGCAATTCAACCGCTTCATTACTGCCGGTCGACGCACCAGCTGGGGCGATGCCTCGGCCCACCGTTCCGTCTAACAGTGTTACCTCGACTTCGACCGTAGGGCGACCACGCGAATCCCAGATTCGCCGCGCATGAATTGTTTGTATGTGTGTGTTCATTTTTTATTTCGATAAAAAATTGGCCGTAATTCAATTCTGTAATTCACGCTGCCATTCATCGCGAATCATTTTCAATTGCGTACGTGGCGATAGTACTCGGGCTTTAGCAAAATTTCGTAGCCGTTCGCGATCACGCTCATTCAAATATTCAAGAGGCGATTTACCATCGACTCGCGCCAGCATAATAGCCGCTAACAGACGAGTAATTCTTGCTTCTATGTGCGCTGGATTTTCCCAGCGAACTCCTTGCAAATAAGCCGCTGAAAACGCATCAAAGCACGCTAAAAATGCGTCGCTAGAAGCGGGCTGCCAAAGACATTTAGCAAGTAAATGACAAAGGCAAAAAGCGGCATCGAACGCAGGCTCACCATACCAAGCACACTCAGCATCTAAAAATAACGGACCAGTCGGTCCCACCAACAAATTTTTAGGGCTGATATCGCCATGCACCAGTGCGCGTTTATTGTTCGCTGTTATGGTAATCAACTCGTGTAACGATGCAGCGCAATCTACATGTACTTTGGCCGTCGCACCAAAATACGGATCTAATCGCAGTTGAAAAAAATTCTCATCATTGGCAAAGCTCTGCGCTAGAGCATCATTGTTCGCCGTAGCAGAATGAATATTGGCAAGACGGCGCCCGACTTCCGCTGCAAAAACAATATCAGCTATGCCATCGCGTAACTGTAATTTCCATACCGGATAACTCTCCGGCGGCAGCCAGTTCATTGCAAAGCAAAATGAAGATGGATCGGAACCTAAAATAGTGGGCACGGCCTCAGGTAAATCATTTGACACGTGCGATATCCAGGCTAGTTCAGCATGGCTACGTTCTAAAGGTGCGCTCCAGTGCGTTGCGACCTTTAATTCAGGTAGCGCCTGCTTCACGCATAAGGGACCGCGTCGTGTATCGACCCGTACGATCAATGACGACACGCCACCGGTTAGGTGGGTGATTACTGGCTGTTCATCGGCATCGATCAGACCCATGCGCAAAAGCGCGGCCGTGATGATGCTCTCCTCAGTCTGGCTGTTCACAAGCGCTTTCTTGAAGTCGTTTTTGGCCGCTTGGCCTTTTTTGCAGCGGATTGCTTACTATAACCGAGCCAGCCTAGGGCTATGATTTTGCCGCAAGGGGCGCCATGAGTGAGAACGGACTATCGATATTATCGAATGATTTAACCAACGATAGACGATCAGGAAATAGGGTTAAGACTGATACAGCATCAGCAGCATCAACGTCGTAATCACCATCGCAGTCCACAAAGCCAGTGTCCTAGCCGGGATTTTTAACTTTCCAGAAATGGCTGCGGTAGCTACAGGCGGCATCGATGATTTCATCGATGGCCACGATCGAGCGCGTCGCTCTTTCCCGTTCCAAGGTCGTTGTTCGCGCGCTGCGTGTGCTGCCATCGCCTCTCTATCTAAACGTCGTTCGGTACGTGCTATCCATTCATCATGCTGGCGACGGCGCTGCGGATCAGACAGCACGTCATACGCTGCTGTAATCAATTGAAATGTCTTTGTAGAACGCAGATCACCACCATGACGATCAGGATGAAATTTTTGACTTAATGTTTTGTATGCCGCGCGTATGACTTCCGGTGGAGCGTTCTGCGCGACTTTTAAGTTATCGTAGTGTGTATGCAAACGCTTCATACGCGCCTCAGCTTTGATCACTTTAGTTTGGATAGTGCCAGCCTAAGCATGATCGGGACAAGGATTTCACCCCGCACCAACATCACCTAAGCTAAACAGTTCCCAGACTAGACCGACCGTAAAACTAATTATTTGCGCTGAATCAAAACTGATGTTGCGAGGCAGTCTTTACTTTGCGTATAGTCGTCATAAAATTTATACCGTAAGGAAATTATTCACGGAAGGTTCAACTTTTTTTAACGTTCCTCGAACAATGCGCTAGGATCAATCTTTGTAATGTCCGGCACGCCCAGCAACGCCTGCACAATGTCCATCTCCTGCTGGAGTATTCCTATCGCACGCTCTACCCCAGGCTGCCCACCCGAAGCCAAACCATACAAACCCGCCCGACCAATCAGACAAGCGCGCGCGCCTAAGGCCATCGCTTTAACGATATCGCCACCACGACGAATGCCGCCGTCCATAAGTACGTCGGTCTTATCACCCACAGCACCAACCACGGCAGGCAACGCAGCAATCGCTGAGGGTGACCCATCCAGTTGTCGACCACCGTGATTCGAAACGATGACGGCATCGGCGCCGTGAGCCTGCGCTCTTTTTGCATCATCAGCGCGCAGTATCCCTTTGACTGCCAGCTTTCCTTGCCATTCACGCCGTATCCAATCGAGATCTTCCCACGTGACTGAAGGATCAAATGCAGCACTCACGTACTGCGCCAAGGTCATTAATTTGCGCGCCGGTGCATCGGGATTATCGATATTCCCGAAGGTGAATTTTGGTCCAGTCGCCAGCCGGAACAACCAACCGAGTTTGCTCGCATAATCAAAAATATTATCCAAGCCTATGCGTGGTGGCACGGTAAAACCATTGCGCTGATCGCGTTCACGCGGCCCGGGAAGCGGTAAATCTATCGTCAGCACTAGTACACGCGAACCCGCATTCCATGCGCGCTGCATCAATGAACGTGAAAAATCACGATCTTTTTGTATGTAGAGTTGAAACCAAAAATCAGAGCGCGCACGAGTGGCTAGTTGTTCGATACTGCAATTGGAATTGGTGGACTGACAAAATCCTATACCCTTAGCTTGTGTGGCACGCGCAATCGCCAAATCGCCTTCTGGCCAGAGTATGCCCGCCAAGCCCGTAGGGCCCAGAATCATCGGTGAATTAAACGTATTACCCAGCACCTCGACTTGCTGGGAACGCTGGCTGACATCGACCATAAATCGCGGCGCAAACCGAATTTTTGCAAAATCGCCTTCGTTATCCCGCAATGTCCGCTCATCATGGGCTGCGCCATCAATGAAGCCGAAAACAGATCGTGGAAGTTTTTTTCTTGCGATGTCGCGCAAATCGCCGACGGTAATGGCTTGGTTGTAGTTCATTCCCCTGTCCTTTTATAAGAATTATTGGTCTAAATACGGGTCGTAAATTAATCACTACAAACGATATGATACCGGACATGGATGTGTTGCCGAACTAGGATTTAGCTCAGCTGGCGCAGAGCCCTGGAAGCCCTTAGGGCTCTCGCAAACTGACTTAGCTAGCTTGAAAAAAGAAGAGAAATGGCGATGAGCCGAGTTTCTGCCTTGGTGAAACCCAAATAGATACAGGATTAAACCGTATTAGACTGAGCTAGGGGCTTTGCCATCGGGTCATGACAGCCAATAAGCGAACTGCCTAGTTTGTGAAGCGCGCCGATGCTTGATTCAAGCAAATCCTACAGCTCAATCAACCCATGTCGCACCGCTATCAGCGCTAACTCTGCCTGATTGGCTACGCCCAATTTTTGTTTAACGTTATACAAATGAGTACCAACAGTACGCGGTGAAATATTTAGCATTTCAGCAATTTGATTGACGGAAGATCCTTTGGCAAGTTGAATGAAAACGCCAAATTCTCTTTCGGATAAAACTTCAATCGGACTTTTTTCACCGTTGAATTCTTCTAGTGCCATGCGCTGCGAAAGCTGACTATCAATGTACATGCGCCCTTCGGCAACTTGACGAATGGCGTGCATGAGTTCATCAGGCGCACTACGTTTTGACAGATAACCGAGCGCACCGGCTTTTAACATGTAGCGCACATAGCTTGGGTCTTCATGCGAAGACAAACCTAACACTCGTGCCATCTTGTCGCGCGCCACGATACGTCGAGTCGCTTCGACACCCATGGTGCCACCCAGCGATATGTCCATCACAATGACATCCGGCTTAGCCGTAGGAATAAGCTGGTAAGCTATTTCAGCAGATTCAGCCTCGGCAACCACGCGTATATCCTCTGTCGCATCTAACAGCATGCGGAATCCAAAACGTACCACGGCGTGATCATCAACCAGCATGACATTGATCGGAGTTTTCATTCTTTGCCACTCTCTTGACTACTTTGCTTCAACGGAAAAACCACCTGCACTTCTAGCCCACCTTCTTTTGAAGGTCTGAAATCAATCATTCCTCCATGCGACTCTGCTCGCTCTTGCATACCACGCACACCGTAATGACCATCGCGCTTAAGTGTTTGCGCGCCAATGCCATTGTCAGCAATGGATAAATGAAGCTGCCCTTCTCTCACTTCAATCGTTACATGCGCACGACTAGCCTGAGCATGCCGAATAATATTCGTCACGGCTTCTTGCACTATACGGTATGCCGTTAATTCCAGCTCATCAGCCATGGCAGACAACTCACCCCTAACGGCTAAATCCAAACGCAGATTCGGAGTGTTTTGCTGACTCTGCGTCAATAAATCGCGTACGGCATCGACCAAGCCCATACCTTCAAGTTTGATAGGGCGCAATCGAGGAATCATTCTGTGCATAGCATCGGATGTCATGCCTGCGGTATCAAACAACATATTTGCATGCTGCTCTATCGGGCTGCCCGCCACATTCGGATGCTGCATCAAGGATTTAGCAATACTGCGTATAGCAGTCAGCGATTGACCTAGCTCATCATGCAGCTCAAGCGCTAAGGCAGCGCGCTCTTCTTCGATACGCGCATGTAATAATTTTGTAAAATCACGTTGCGCGTCTAGTCTGGCCTGCGCTTCCGCACTAGCTTGTCTGACCTGAATGTTATCTTCCACTGCTTGTGCCATACGATTAAAAGCACGGCCCATTTCACCCGCTTCTTTACCAGGGAGTGGCGGCAAACGTACTTTGTGATCTCCCTGCCCCAACTCGCGCAAACCGTGCTGCACTTTTTCTAAAGGTTCAAGCCAGCGTCCCACTAACCAGAGAATCAACAAGTCGGCCAACAAAAATAAGATGAGCTCAGCAAACAATATATCAAGCAAGTTATCCCAACCATCGAGCACCGCGCGCGTTGGATTGGTTTGAATAACAAGCCGCGCATTAGACATCTGAATCACTCGTTCATTGTCAGATGGAGCGACTAACGCGGCATACCACTCCGGCGCATTACGGCCCGCTTTATAAATTGACGGCGGTGATTGATACAGCAGGTGGTTGCTCTGATCATAAAGACGAATATCATTAGCACGCACACGACCGGTATTACTCAAAAAATTAATCATGCCCGGCAAATCATTTTGCGAATAAAAACTACTGATCCGCGTTAATAACTGAGTAGCAATTCGTCCGGAAGCTTCCATTTCTTCGCGCACGCTATTTCGCGTACCTACGACCTGCACCACAATCAAAATGGCAAACAAAAGAAACGTCAGCACAGAGAACACCAGATTGATCTTCATGCGCAAGCTCATGACGCGACTACCAGACGCAGAAAACTCTGCCTCGGAGGGATAAGCTTCGGGAGTAGAATGAAGAGTCATTTTTTGATGCTGCGCAACATAAATCCAGTGGGTGCCTTTAATCACTTACAGGCATTGAGTGGAATGCATCATAGCAGCAGGCTTTTACCCACCGCTGTCTATGCACTGTCTTTCGGGTAGCATCCTGCGGGTTCATGAAAATCATTAGATGCAATTCAGCGTTTCGCAGATGCCTTAGATGTGACTCACAGGCATTATTCACTTCGCTAGACCAACCCTTGGCTTAGCGATTTAATAATTAACATCAACTAGGAGATGGCTATGAACTGGACTACACCAGCAGCAACCGATCTGCGTTTTGGTTTCGAAATCACAATGTACATCGCCAACCGTTAATTCGGATGGTTAGCAGCCTTACCGCAAGGTTGGCTGCTTCAAGGGTTTTTAGAAAAAGACGGCCAAGAGGTCGTCTTTTTTTATGTTCGAAATTATTTTATTGATAATTCATTTCCTATCAACGCAACGATAGACGCCTCCAGACGCAGCCTATAATTCGGGGCACCATCCCTAGCGAATTATTCAATGAGCACGAACCACGCTGAGCAGATTGCAGAGACCTTCGAGCTATCGCATTTACCCAGCGGATTTCACGACAACCCCTACCCCATCTATCGGGCTTTGCGCGAACACGCACCAGTAAAGCCCATGGGGGACGGCAGCTACTTCTTAACCCGCTACGACGATCTAGTGGCGATCTACAAAAATCCTAAGAGCTTCAGCTCGGATAAAAAACTGGAATTTAAGCCCAAGTACGGCAACTCGCCTCTGTATGAGCATCACACTACGAGTTTGGTATTTTCTGATCCACCTTTGCACACGCGTGTTCGAAAATTAATCTCAGGTGCACTTACCCCACGTGCCATCGCGGGCATGGAAAACGGATTGATACGCTTGGTGGATACCCTGCTAGACCGCATGGAAGACAAACGTGATGTCGATTTGATCGAAGACTTTGCATCCGCAATACCGATTGAGGTGATAGGTAATTTGCTAGATGTGCCCGTTGATGAACGAGGCCCCTTGCGCGAATGGTCATTAGCCATATTAGGCGCGCTTGAACCTGTTTTGAGTACCGATGTGGCTGAACGCGGTAATCGCGCTGTGACTGAATTTATCAACTACCTGAACGATCTGATAGCGCGGCGCCGTGCCAATCCAGGCAATCCAGAAATCGATGTGTTAACCCGACTCATACTCGGTGAAGCCGATGGAGAAAAACTCAGCCCCAAAGAGCTCATTCACAATTGTATTTTTTTGCTTAATGCGGGTCACGAAACCACAACCAATTTGATTGGTAATGGCTTAGTTTGTTTAGCTGAATATACAAGCCAACGCGAGCAATTACTAAAGCAACCCGACTTAATCAAATTAGCTGTCGAAGAAATGCTGCGTTTTGAAAGCTCGAATCAACTCGGCAATCGCATCACCACCGAGACGGTTGAGGTCGGTGGTATTACCATGCCACCCCAAACGCGAGTCACGTTGTGTATTGGTGCGGCAAATCGTGATCCCTCTCAATTTAATGATCCAGAGATTTTCGATATAGCACGCACACCGAATCGTCATCTGGCATTCGCCAGTGGCACCCACGCTTGCGCTGGTATGAGTCTGGCACGGCTGGAAGGACAAATCGCGATCGGACGCTTCATCAAGCGTTTTCCCAACTACGCTTTAGCTGGCTCACCCCGAAGTGGTGGTCGCGTGAGGTTTCGCGGATATCTACAGATACCCGCTTTGGTCAATGCACCCTGAAGCCATACTGTAGCTAGCTAGCGAAGGACTTCACACGCTGGAATGCATCAAGCGTGATTCATAGGCGCGTTGTCAGGCCGCTCGGTCTTTGTCGTCGCTATTTAGCTCGTCAACAGAAGGAAGGTAGTCCAACTCTAGCTCGGCCTTATCGACCAATTCTTGGGGCAATTCCTTCTGAACAGCCACGCCCAAACGTTCAAAATCTTTGGCGCGCTTAATCAGGTTTCCACGCCCGCTGTAGAGTTGCGAATACGCTGTTGTGAAACTTGCTTTGGCTGAATCGAGCTTGCGTCCCAGATCTTCCATAGAGCTGATAAAGCCCAGAAATTTTTGATACAACTGTGATGCACTGTCGGCTAGCTCTGCACTGTGCGCATTCTGATGTTCGAAACGCCAGAGCTGACGCACGATGTTTAAACTCGTCAGCAAGGTGGTCGGTGTAGCAACTAATACATTACGCTCCAACGCCTTTTGAAATAGCTGCTCATCAGCGCGCATAGCTTCAACAAACGCTGATTCGATAGGAATGAACATAAACACCATATCCGGTGAGTTCAGCTCACCCAAATCAAAGTAACGACGATCAGCTAGCTCGGTAATTCGATCCGATACCGCTTGCACGTGTTCTCGCAGTGCTGCTTTACGATCGAGTTCATCATCGGCATTCACATAGCGTGTATACGCATTCAAGGACACTTTGGCGTCAATGATCAAATGCTTTTGCTGTGGAAGATAAACGATCACATCCGGCCGCTGCCTACCCGACTCGGTAGTGAAACTGACTTCGCGTCGATAATCGCGATCGGCTTGAAGGCCAGAACGTGCCAGTACATTTTCAAGAACTAACTCGCCCCAATTACCTTGCATCTTGGATTGCCCTTTTAAGGCAGTGGCAAGGCTGTGGGCTTCTTCTGTCATCTGACGATTCAATTCTTTTAACTGAGTCAATTCAGTTTTAAGTGAGGCCTGCTGCTGCGCATCTTGATGATGCATTTCTTCAACACGTGTTTTAAATTCGGTCAGCCGCTCGCGAAACGGGGTCAGTATCTGACCCAGACCTTCGAGATTTTGTTCGGTAAAGCGTTTTGACTTATCTTCGAAAATACTGTTGGCGAGATTTTTAAATTCATCAGTCAGTGCTTTACGGCTGGTGTCACTCATTTCACGCAGCAGCGATATTTTTTCTTCGGCCTGACGACGCTCTTCTTCGAGCCGAGTCGTCGCTGTTGCAAGCTCGCGCCCCAAACTGGCTAGCTGCTCATGTAACTGTTGTTGGGTTCGTTGTGCCTGAACCAGCTCAAGTCGCATGCCATCCTGATTCAGTTCTAGCAAACGTAAGCGTTCGCCACGAGTAGCCAATTCCTGACCATAACGAGCCTTGACCACTAGCCAGGCGAGCAAGGCGCCCGCGACAGCGGAAATCACGGCCAAGCCGATAGCCTCAACATTCATGGACGACTCCGATAAAAACAAGATTCCAGTGTAACAGGTGAAAACCAGTGGTTTTTCTGGTGGTCAAGCTGGTTTTTCTTTTAGACAATATCCTACATAGATGCCATAAGAACTACTGCGCGGCGCAACATTTTGACGATATTTTCAATAAATTCAATAAGTTGCCATAAAAATAGCCCTCAAATAACAGAAACGATCCTGTGAGAAAATACGTTGACAATCTAAATGCGAATTATTATCATTCGTAAAAATTACTGCCATGGAGATCTTCCCATCATGAAACTTCGCACCCTATTCGCTGCCTTACTGTTTGTGCCCTTGTGCGGCTTGGCCGCTGATAAGGAGTTCACGCTAGTGATTAAGGATCATTATTTCGTGCCTTCAGAAATACGCGTTCCAGCCGGGCAAAAAGTAAAACTGATCGTGGAAAACCAAGATGCGACGCCGGAAGAATTCGAAAGCCATGAATTGAACCGTGAAAAAATCATCGCGCCTAAATCCAAAGTCAGTATCTTTATCGGTCCGCTCAAAGCAGGTAAATATCCCTTCTTCGGTGAGTTTAATCAGGCGACCGCGCGCGGTATCGTCATTGCGGAGTAAGCCATCATGTTTGGTCCAGCCATCATTATTTTTCGCGAGACGCTAGAAGCTGCATTGGTTCTTGGTATCGTTGCGGCAGCCACGCGCGGCGTTGATCGTCGCGGATTGTGGTTGTGCTTAGGTGTTCTGGCTGGATTAATAGGATCGGCAATCATTGCAGGTCTAACAGAAACGATTGCGCAATTAGCTGATGGCAGTGGCCAAGAGTTATTTAATGCAGGTGTGCTTGGTGTTGCTGTGCTGATGCTTGCGTGGCACCACATCTGGATGGCTTCGCATGGCGCTGAATTAGCACGTGATGCACGTCACCTCGGAACAGCGGTCAAAGATGGTCAACGTGAACTTTCAGCCATCGCTATCCTAGTTGCACTGACTGTGCTGCGCGAAGGTGCTGAAAGCGTTCTTTTCTTGCATGGTATAGCCATGAGTGGAACGAGCAGCCTGACGGACATCATTGCCGGCGGCGCCTTAGGTCTTGCCGGGGGCGCAGTAATTGGAATGATCATGTACTTAGGCTTGATGCGAATTCCTCTGCGTTGGTTCTTCTCGGTGACTGGCGCTTTGTTAGTGCTGCTCGCTGCTGGCTTAGCAGGGCAAATGGCGCGCTTCTTGATTCAGGCTGATCTTATTCCTGCATTAGCGACGCCGCTATGGGATACCACTGCACTGCTTCCTACCAAATCATTACTTGGTTCTATCTTGCATGTGTTAGTTGGCTATGAATCCGCACCGAGTGGTATGCAAATACTTTTCTACGCTGGCACATTGGCAATCATTATTTCTTGCTCTGCGCTGGTCAAGCGTCGTCAGACAGGCCCGCTCTTAAAACCTACACAAGCGTAAACAATTCGGCTCTGAAGGCTTTGGAGAGCTAGGTTAGTGGGATAAAGTTGGTATTTGACTCGGAATCAAGGCCGTCGCTTCCGAACTGCAGTATTTGGAAAGATTTCCGCTTGGTGGAATACAAGCGTTTAAGTACAACGCGGCTTATTTGGTTGGTAAAAACTTTATCAATGGTGAAGGTGTACGCGGCAATACCTTACGTATGCAACTGGAATACGAATTCTGATTTTTTTAAAACTCTCCTTGGTTTCACGCCCTGCTAGTCAGGGCTTTTTTTTGGCCGAATCGCCTAGCGTTGAGATCGTCGCATCAGGGTAAAATGCTGGCCAACCGCTAAATCGCTCACTGGAGATTCGCATGTCACTGTCGCTCACCCAGCCTAATCGCCGCACATTCCTCAAACAATCCGCTGCTCTCACCGGTGCTTTTGTGCTGGGCGTGCAAGGCTCTGCTGCGGCAGCTGATGGTAATACTCCTGAAGTTACTCATTGGGTTGTCATTCACTCTGACGATACGGTCGTCATACGCATCGCGCGATCTGAATTAGGTCAAGGCACGTTTACCGGCTTGGCACAACTGGTCGCTGAAGAACTCGAGTGCGATTGGAGCAAGGTGAAACCTGAATACGCCGATGTGAGCATGCACATGCGCCGTAATCGCATCTTTAAAGATATGTCGACGGGTGGTAGCCGCGGCATCCGCGATTCAAACGAATACGTTCGCAAAGGCGGTGCTGCTGCACGTGAAATGTTGATTAGCGCCGCAGCACAATTATGGAATGTACCTGCTTCAGAATGCAGCGCTAAAAATAGTGTCGTCACACACGCTTCAGGAAAACGCGCTAGTTACGGCGAACTCGCTCAACTCGCCAGCACGCTGCCCGTTCCAGAAAATCCACCATTAAAAAATCCGAAAGACTGGAAAATTGCGGGCACCTCGCCAGCTCGCTTTGATATCCCAGCTAAAGTCAACGGCTCGCAAATTTATGCAGCGGATGTTCGCTTGCCAGGCATGCTGCACGCCTCGATTATTCAAAGCCCTGTTTTTGGTGGTTTTGTAAAACGCGTTGATGATGCTAAAGCTAAAGCGATGCCTGGCGTAAAACACGTTATTGCAACTGAAGAATGGGTTGCCGTACTCGCCACCAATTGGTGGCAAGCCAATCAAGCTGTCAAAGCCCTGAAAATTGACTGGGAAAACGGTAGCAAAGGCGATGTCTCTAGCGCGAGCATTATGCAAAGCCTCCGAGAGGGCCTCGCTATGACTAATGCACCTATTGCTCGTAAAGATGGTGATTCAGCCCAAGCATTGGCCAATGCGCACACGGTACTTGAAGCGGAATATCACACCGGCTTTGTAAATCACGCAACGATGGAACCACAAACGGCCGCAGCGCTATTTACGCCCGAAAGCCTAGAGGTGTGGGTGGGTACTCAAAATGGTGAAGCCTCCATTGCTGCGGCGTCAGCGGTGTCTGGCCTTCCACTCGACAAAGTTCAAATTCATAAAATGCATGCTGGTGGCGCATTTGGACGTCGCGGTCCGCATCAAGATTTCACCAAACAAGCGGTGAAAATAGCAATGGCTGTGCCTGGCACACCGATACGACTGCAATGGTCACGCGAAGAAGATATTCGACAAGGACGCTATCGTCCGGTGTCACTCGTCAAGCTGCGCGGAGGATTGGATAAAGACGGCAATTGGCTAGGTTGGGAAGTGAAACAATCGGATCAATCAATTGCACTCAATGTCTTTCCACAATTCGTTAAAGATGGCATTGATCAAATCAACACTCGCGTCTTTCGTGACAACCCCTACGCAGTGCCAAACTTTACCAATGAATACGTACTGAAAGAATTTCACGTACCGCCAGGTTTTTGGCGTGCGGTTGCTCACACCAACAATCCTTTTTACCGTGAATGTTTTATTGATGAGCTAGCGCATGCAGCTGGTAAAGATCCGTATCAATTCCGCCGCCCTCTGCTGGAAGGAAAAAAAGATCAGGCCGTATTAGATGCCGCGGCTAAAGCGATAGGCTGGGACAAACCGGCTCGCAAAGGCATACACCGCGGTATTGCAGTGGTGGACTCGTATGGAAGCTTTACCGCTGCGGCAGTTGAACTTTCAGTCAGTAAAAATAACGTTATTGATGTGAAGCGTGTTGCCGTCGCCATTGATTGTGGCCATGTCGTTCATCCTGATGCCGTAAAAGCGCAGATTGAAGGTGGAGTTATCTGGGGATTGTCTGCCTTAATGTTTGAAGACATCACGATTGAAAAAGGGGCTGTCAAACAAAGTAATTTTGGCGACTATCCCTTGGCCCGTATCAGCCATGCACCGCAAGTGGTAAGCGTATTGGTGCCGAGCGGTGGCTTCTGGGGCGGTGTAGGTGAACCACCCATCGGCGGAGTGATACCCGCCATGATGAATGCCTTATTCAGCGCTACCGGTAAACGACTACGTTCGCTGCCGCTGAAACATCATGGGTTTCGCTACAAAACTTAATCTACATTATTCAACGCGCAAACATAGCTAACGGCTACGTGTGAGATAACGAAAATCATCAGCATAATCGCCAAACTTTTCACTCGCACGGAGCCGTTGACTGGCTGTGGTTCGTTGATGCAAGCCGGCTAGATTGATACATGCCTCATCGAGCACCTTGCGTTGCATAGCGGCTTGTTTAGGATCCTCTGGATTAAGTATTTGCTCGATGACGAGCATTAATTCAGCTTCAGCATCCGATTGATTCAAACGCTGCTGCCTGATTTTTTCAAGTGCTGCGATGATTTTTTGCTGTCGCAACTGGCGCCTTTCCCAGCTGATGCGGGGATCCCAAGAGGAATGAACGATCGCTTGCTGAATAAATTTCTTTTGATCGTGATTTAAGCGGCCATAAAATAATTCTGCTCTGCGTAACCAATCTTCATAACGAAGATCGTGAATTTTCTCAAGATCGGCCTCGAGCCATTTCGCTTTCCAGTCCTTATCCTCTTGGGTAAATTTTTTGCGCAGATACTGAATTTCTTCCGAGCCTAACTGCTGAGCCAATCTAGCCCAGACCGGCACACTCTGACGTGACAGAAGGTCGAATTTTTCCCGGAACACTTGAATGTTTTCACAGGCCTCTGCCGAGCTAAGCTCGCCACCCATACGAGCACCAAGCCCACTGGCTAGCCGCGCGTACTCTGAAAGTTGAGTTTGTCTGTGCCATGCGTGCAAGGCTTTCAGATCCGATTTAAACTGACGAGACTTATCCGAACTCAAATCAAGATAGTGATCAACCCACCAATACCCAAGATGATCTGCTTGATCGTAACCAAGACGTACCGCGCTGCAGCCTGTAAACAGGACAGCAATCAATATCGCTTGTAAAAAGCGCCGTATAGCTCTCACGAAAATAAGACACCTATGGCTATCAACGTTCTCGGAACACCTTTGAAACCCTGCTCTACCGATCCTATGACAGGCTATTTCAGGGACGGTTGCTGCAATACAGATGAATCAGATCGCGGATCGCATGTGGTCTGTGCAGAAATGACTGAGGAATTTCTGCTCTTTTCCAAACAGCGCGGCAATGATCTTTCTACACCACGACCAGAATTTCGTTTTCCAGGTCTGGTTCCCGGTAATCGCTGGTGCTTATGCGCTTTGCGCTGGAAAGAAGCTTTTGATGCGGGGGTTGCGCCGACGGTGATCTTGGAATGCACACACGTCAACGCATTGAAATATATCGATCTAAAATATCTAATGATCAGTCAAGCAGCCGGTTAACAACTCATCAGCTAGGGGGTTCAGAATTCTTTTTCTTCTGAACCACATAGCGTTCGTAAAACTCACTGAAGATCTCATTCAATACTTTGCGGTTTGGAACGAGTACGCGCTCGTTATTGACGAGAGAAATATTGATCATATCCAAAGACGCGAGTGATTCAAGCGAAGGTCCGATATCAACTACGGTAGTATCCGTCGCCCTTGAAAGATCTAGGATACTTAGGCCAGCCGGCCCAGCCGACATGAGTGCCTTGAGAATGCGAACCCGCTTCTCGGTTGCAAATCCACCAAGTATGTGAGCAGCTTGCTTAGGCTCCATCTATCCTCCGAATTAGGCTGTGCACTGAAAAGAAAAGAAGGCTAGCACACTCAGCCCTTACCCTCCAGAAAACCGATTGTCTAACTAGCTAAAGGCCTACTATTGCTAAGGTCAGCGCAGATCCTATAAGCTCAATTCTTAGACACTTTAGAGTCCTGAGTTATCTCGCTCACCTCGCTCACCTCGATTAACTGGATTACAACCATCCATCATGTCAGCTGCAGCCCGAAGCTACTCCAAGCAAACAACCCGTGGGAAAGGATGGCAAATCCTTGGCCTCTGCTGTTTAGTGCTGGCACCGCTGACAGTCAGTTTTGTAGCCCCTAAACATGCAGGTGCTGCCCTCTAAAAGCGAGGGCTAAGTGAATTTGAGGTTTTAAAGGGATAAAGCGACTATAATGCGCGCGTAGGTTCGTTCTCCGAACGAATCGCCCTCCGATCAAGCCGCGTGAAAGCTGACCATCCGCAACGTTCTGCGTAACGGTAACCATCTCCAGCACTCCTTGATAAAAAACCCCTCGGCGGGTTTAACCTATCGCACATTGCTGGAGCACTATGGCCAAAGAAGAAATGCTGGAAATGCAGGGCGTCGTTGATGAAATGCTGCCCGACTCACGTTATCGCGTCACACTACAAAACGGCCACACCTTAATTGCCTATACTGCCGGCAAAATGCGCATGCATCACATTCGTATTTTGGCAGGTGACAAAGTAACACTCGAATTATCACCCTACGATTTAAGCAAGGGTCGGATTACATTCCGCCATATCGAAGGACAAGCGAAACGCACTTCTTCGCCAAGAAGATAATTCATTACCCGAGGCACACCTGCTACTGCAGTCTATGCAGTTAGCGTAGTTAGTTTCCTTAGTCTGGTTAGTGCAGCTTTACTCGCGGCTTAGTGTTATGCCTAAGCCAATCGACCAATGAGTCGACCGCCATTCTAAAAAATCCATGTAAGGCCATTTGATGATTTCGGTACAGCGATAAATACAGCATTCTTGCTAAAAATCCCTGAATCTTCACCGATCGTCCCACCATACGACCCATCAAATTTCCGACCGCTTCGTAATTACCGAGCGATATCAGCGATCCATAGTCACGATAAGTAAAAACAGGCAGCGATTTTTTTGCCAACAAGCGATGCATGCTCTTTACCAAAGTCGACGCCTGTTGATGAGCAGCCTGTGCGCGTGGCGGAACAATTTTTCCTGAATCACCCCATGCGCACGCCGCACAATCGCCAAAAGCAAAGATATTTTTATCCGACACTGATTGCAACGTATTAGAGACAATAATCTGTCCAATACCATTTGTCTCTAAACCCATCTCATGCAAAACAGCTGGCACACGGATACCGCCCGCCCACACGGTGAGATCACTCGGTAAAGATTTACCGCTAGCCGTTAGCACGGCATCAGGGGTGACTTGCGTAACGCGATCGCCGGTCATTACATCGATATTTAAATAACCGAGTAATCGCGTCGTTTCTATCGAAATTTTTTCTGGCAGCGGCGGAAGAATTCGTGGCCCAGCCTCCACCAAAGTAATCTGCACATCTTTTTGCGGGTCTAGCTTATGCAAACCATACGCCGCAAGAACCTCGGCGGTATTACGTAACTCAGCAGCCAATTCAACGCCTGTTGCACCGCCACCGATAATCACCAAATGAACCTTTTTAATTGGCGCATCAGCCGATTGGAAAGCGCCACTCTGCGAACGCATACATGCCGACAAAATGCGTCTGCGTATCGTCTCTGCCTGAATGACAGTATCAACGGCCATCGCATGCTTTTCTGCACCTGGCACGTTGAAAAAATTGGTCACGCTGCCTATAGCAAGCACGAGCGTGTCGTAAGGAATCACGCGTTCTGGAAGAATCGGATTCTGATTTTCGTCTAACACCGGCGCTACGCGAAGGCACTTTTCGTCGCGACTCACATCCATCATCGCACCCTGATAAAACTCGAAGTTATGCCAGCGTGCTTGAGCGACGTATTCCAACTGATGCGCACTCGGATCCATACTGCCCGCCGCCACTTCATGCAGCAGCGGCTTCCAAATATGCGTTGCGGACTTATCGACCAGAATGATTTGAGCTTTTTTAGATCTGCCGAGCGAATCACCAAGTTGAGTAACCAGCTCTAATCCTCCAGCACCGCCCCCAACAACGACAATTCGATGAATCTCTTGACCAGATGAGAGGCGCTCTTTCGGTATAACGTAAGCAGAGTTGTTCATTTTTTCCTAAACTGGGATAAGCAAAATTCTTTTCAGGCGGGATTATAGGCCCTCATCATCAAATGGTTTACAAACAATGCATTGGGGCTTTTGAATTAATCCACCCCCTCATCATTACAAATATTGAATTTGACAATTTTTACGGAATTTTATAACTTTTCTTGAGGCACTTAAGGTATTAAAATGATGATTAGAGATTCGGTTACATAACCCTAGCCCTACTCAACATTAACCCTCATCCCAATTAAATAAATAATGAAGCCAAAATCAACCAGTGCGTACCTACGTTTTCTGCACCTAGCAAAAGCAATAAAAGAAGTCCCGCTTCTACCCAACTTAGAACCTATCGAAGAAAAAATATTAGAAATCGTCGCCTATGCGCATGTTATGAAAGCGCGACTGTCCGTCAAAGATCTCATGAACAAATCAGAATTAGGATCTCCCGCCATGCTGCATGGCCGCCTGCAATCTATGCGCGAAAAAGGTTGGATCGCGCTGGCCCCAACAGAAGATGCACGCCGCAAGCAATTAGAACTAACACCAGCTTCGTTACAGTATTTTGAAAAACTCTCCAAACTAATGAGTAAAGCCGTTAAGGCCAGTGAAAAATAAATACCTTCACTAAGAATAGGCTCAATTATTTAGGTGCTTAGTATTCGGTTACGGCACTTCTTCTTTTTGAATGATGCATTACGAAATACATAGCCTTACTTCGGCGGGAGAACATCCAGCATCGCTTTTCCTAAAACCTCATTACCCTGTTCGACCAGCATCTGCCCCGCATTCAGACGATCACGATTTTCACGGTTTTGGCTTAGCTTAAATTTTCCAATCAACCGCGTAATTTCAATCTCGATACCCACAATCGATTTGACCATCATCTCCATGTAGTCACGTGGCGCATCACTCATTTTCCAAGGTTTAGGCTGACTTTCCTCGTGCTTTTTAGTTAGACGACCTACTAGTGCGCGCACATATTTTTCATCATCATAAATAGTAATTTTTCCGTACGCGTGTACGACTCTATAATTCCAAGTCGGTACTTGTTGATGCGTTTCGTGTTTGCTGGGATACCAGTTAGGCGAAATATAAGCATCGTCCGCTTGGAATACGACTAACACCTCATCTCCATTAGTCGATAACTGCCAGACCGGATTGTTGCGCGCGACATGCGCTCTTAGGATGCCATGCGTTGAAGCGCTCGCCTCTAAATCAAATGGAATATGGTTAGCATTTAAACCGTATTCACTCTGCGTAATCAGAACACCCAAAGGATGATGCGCGATCAGATCATGCGAGACCGCAGGGTCTGATACTTCAAAATGTGGTGGGACATACATGTTGCTCCCTGCTAGATGGCTATTAAAACTGAGGACAGATTTTCCGCTAGGACAGAAAACTATAAAAGAATTAAAACGCCTAGGCTACGTAATGCACTGATTGATTGGGCCGTATTTCTGACCCTACGGTCAGCCGAGGCTTTGCATTTCGATCAGCATATCTCTTTTTTATGCGCGCGCGAAAGACCGGAACATTATGCAGATCACTCCTGGAGAGTTTTTCTAGTGTTATAATTTCGCCCTTCGCGGCCGTAGCTCAGCTGGATAGAGTACTTGGCTACGAACCAAGGGGTCGTGGGTTCAATTCCTGCCGGCCGCACCAGCACAAAAAGCAGCAAAATCAACGGGTTAGCGCCACAAGTGCTAGCCCGTTTTTCTTTATAACGCCACAGAGCATTTGGACATTATTTGGACACTTTGTCGCGCGAGATTCAAAAATTAGCATCTGAAGAGACCTATTCCAGTCACTTACTTCGTCTTTAATTTTTTCCAGAACATACTAAGCTACACAATTACCTCATGCCCAACGCCATAATTTTTGATATCGAAGCCACTGACAAAGACAACCCTGTCCTAATCGAAGCCGCTTGGGTAGCCCTAGACAGCATCAGCCCATTTACCCTTGGTGAAGAATTTCATCAGCGCTACAACCCCGGCAAACCCATCAGCCTAGGTGCGCTCGCCACCCACCATATATTGGATGAAGAGCTGGTCGATTGCCCTCCCGCGTCCAGCTTCACGCTGCCCGCCGATGCCACCTACCTCATCGGCCACAACATCGATTTTGATTGGAGCGCTATAGGTCAGCCCGACATCAAACGTATCTGCACACTTGCACTCAGCAGAAAAGCCTGGCCCACACTTGACTCGCACAGCCAGAGCGCTCTGCTTTATTACTTAGATCGCGCTCACGCGCGCGACATACTGCGCAACGCACATTCCGCCCAAGCCGATATACACATCTGCGCCACCATTTTGGATCACCTGTGCCGCGAATTAAAAATCACTAGCCTTGAGGCACTCTGGCAAACATCAGAAAATGCCAGACTCCCCACCCACATGACCTTTGGCAAACATAAAGGCACAGCCCTCGCAGAGGTACCCAAGGATTACGTACGCTGGTTACTCGATCAACCCAACGTCGATCCTTATTTAAGGCAAGCCTTTGCAATCTTAAGTAATAAAAAATAGTAATTAAAGTCAGCCAAATCGACTCTAAAACACAGACTATCTGTAGCCAGCTTCGCTTTGATGTTTAATCGCCAAAATCGTCACAACGTCCAAAGCTCGCTCCAGTCGATAGAGCGCAAGATAGCCACTCGCACCGAAATCAATCACTAGTTCACGAAGATCCTCAGCATCATCAACTGGCCTGCCAAGCAATGGTGCTTCTACCAGAGAGACAAACGACGCACGAATAACCTGTGTCGCTCTCTGAGCGGCTGTTATGTTTTTACTGAGAAGAAAAGAGTGAAGACGAACCAAGTCAGATTGCGCCCGTGCCGACAACCTTACTTGTGGCATTCAGGCATTGGAGTATTCGGATCCTGTTGAACCTGATCCACCCACGAATCAAACTCATCCAACGTAATGTGAAGACCCGTTTCCTTGTAGTGAACATAAGAAGATTCAGCAGCCGCAACAAAGTTTTGTCGAGCCTCTTCTTTTTCTAAATACTCAAGAATAGCCTCCTTCATCAGGTAGTGCGGGCTTCGCTTTTTGGCATTAGCGAGAAAAGCAATTCGATCCTGATCTGCATCGTCAAGCGTAATAGTCACAGGCCCATTACGCGGCTTTTCTGATGATGAAATTGTCATAGAACAACCTTTGATCAATATATACGTTCACTTTAATTCAGACATGGTGAATGGTCAAAGAATCAAATTCACTTGTCGACTAAGCGTTTCTAATTTGGGCGGCTCAAAGTCGACATCTGCGTGCATAACCAGCAAGTTGACGATACTTCTGGGGCCCATAGTATTTCGTTGGTATTCCTGGAAAGTCATCTGTGCGTGCGCTGGCTTACCTCGATGAGTAATGAAAGCGAGGCCGCTACAAGCGGCACGCTTTGCGCCGCTTGTATCTTTATTGAATGCCCTGCTGAAAAAGGACTTTATCGACACAGCACACCTCTGCAAAAAATCTAATGTGAATACGTTGCCACATTAGACATGGCTTTTCCACCTCACCAGAAAAGTTAGTGAAATAGTACAGAATAAATTATTGGAATACTAATGGGATCAAATGCTTAGAATCTCAGCGGACGTAAAGAACGGAGCATCCAAATGCGGACTAGTTTTTAAAACGAGTCGAACAAATGAGCTTTATAAATCACGCGCTGCCTGAACCAACCATCATCAGCGCTTAGCCGGATAAAGATCGTGCCCAACCTCGTGAATTTGCTGCCGTAGTGCTTTGCGCTCTTCAGGAGATAACTTAGGTGGGCGAGGTTCTGCATCGCGCTGACGGGAATCATCCTGCTTACCCGCCTGATCGGTAGCGTTGGATCCTTTGGGCCGCTCTGGACGCGGACGACCATCCCCACCCTGCTCCGGCGCGGCCAAGGCCTGACCCTGACTAACCGCCATAAGCGCAATAAAAACAAGGATGTTGAGGGGTTTCATGGGGCTAGTTAGCCATTTACTCGTAGGGTGGAAAACATTCAATACCATGGTCGGCTGGCCGATTTTGTAAAGCTTTGTAATCATGACACGGTCAAACACGATATTCGCAAGAACGAAGTTACCATACGACCATGGACTCGACAAACACTCCCAAGCCTGTGCCCTCGCGCCGCACGCCTAACAGTCAGGCAAAAATACTGGTGGTTGATGACGACGCCCGTCTACGTGACCTGCTCAAGCGTTTTTTGACTGAGCATGGATTTTCAGTGTCGGTTGCCGTTAACGCCATCGAAATGAATCGTCTTTGGATACGTGAACGCTTTGATCTGCTTGTGCTTGATTTGATGCTGCCGGGTGAAGATGGTCTCTCCATTTGCCGGCGCCTGCGTGGTGGTGGTGATGCCACTCCCATCATCATGCTCACAGCCAAAGGCGAAGATGCAGATCGCATCACAGGCCTAGAAATTGGCGCCGATGATTATCTACCTAAGCCCTTCAATCCACGTGAACTGGTTGCCCGCATCAGCGCGGTACTGCGGCGTGTAACACCTACTGATCTGCCGGGTGCACCGTCGGATCATAATGAGATTTTTTTATTCGGCGAATTCGAATTCGATCTTGCGAAACGATCGCTGACCAAATCCGGAAAGCCGATTGCACTCACCACCGGTGAGTACTCAGTATTAAAAGTTCTAGCACGCCATGCACGTCAGCCGCTCTCACGCGAAAAACTTATGGAGCTTGCGCGTGGTCGTGAATATGAAGTCTTTGACCGCAGCCTTGATGTACAAATCTCACGACTACGCAAACTGATTGAACCTGATCCCGCACTACCTCGCTACATACAGACCGTGTGGGGATTAGGTTACGTTTTTATACCGGATGAACAAACCCGCTAATCAATCGCTTTCGCAGTTTTTAACAGGTTTGCGCAGCGGCCTGTTTTGGCGCACTTTTTTTCTGCTGACATTTTTAATCGCCACCAGCATGGCGGCATGGGTTGCTAGTTTTCGTATCGTTGAACGTGTTCCGCGCGGAGAGCAAGTCGCTGCGCAAGTCGTCTCTATTGTCACCATCACACGCGCTGCCTTATTACACTCAGCGCCGGCATTGCGACGAGAGCTCTTGTTTGATCTGGCCAGTACACAAGGCATACGTGTCTATCCGCGCGAAGATGATGACGACACCGAGCCCATGCCAGACAGCGATTTAATACAAGTCATTGAAGATAACGTCCAAGCTCGCTTAGGTGAAGACACTCACTTCGCAGGCTATGTGAATGATATCCGCGGCTTTTGGGTCAGTTTCCGAATTGATGATGATGACTACTGGCTCATGCTGGATCGTGAGCGTGTAGAACAAGCCTCTGGCGTGCAATGGCTTAGCTGGGCTACCGTCACCTTGTTGTTATCGTTGGTCGGCGCAGCATTCATTAGCCGACTAATTAATCAACCGCTATCGCGCCTATCCACCGCTGCGCGCGCAGTGGCGCGTGGAGATACCCCTGCGGTCTTACCCGAACTAGGTCCGACTGAAATTCGCGAAGCGAATCAAAGTTTCAATCAAATGGTGCACGATTTAAAACAAGTGGAATCAGATCGGGCTGTGATCTTAGCGGGTATATCGCATGATTTACGCACACCGATTTCGCGCATGCTGCTCGAAGTAGAAATGGCGGGGCTGTCGGAAGACGCACTAAAAGGCATGCAATCTGATTTGGCACAGATGGAAACGATCATCGCGCAATTTTTAGACTATGCTCGTCCTGCAGATCCCGAGCGCTTTACCCCACATGATCTGGCGGCCTCACTCAAAAAAATCGCTGGTGAATATCAACGTCGATCCGATATCAACATAACGATCACTATTCCCGAAAAACTCAGCTTGCGCTGTAACGCTACTGAGATCGATCGATTAGTACGTAACTTGATTGAGAATGCCAAGCGCTACGGCAAAACACCTGGCACATCGATCACGGATATTGATATCAACGCCTACCAAGAAGGAACAACGATACGACTAGAAATCGCCGACCATGGAAGCGGCCTACCCGACGACCAGCTGAATCATGTACTGCGACCATTCACTCGTCTGGATGCAGCACGCAGCCAGGCAAACGGTGCGGGCTTGGGATTAGCGATTGTTGATCGCGTCGTGCAACGCCATCAAGGAAAGCTAGAAATAAAAAACCGCGAGGGTGGTGGCCTCGCGGTTCATATCATTCTGCCTACTTAACTTCGCCGACTTAACTTCGCCGACGAAAATCTTCCAACTAAAATCATGAAAGATCTTTGAGCAGTGCTGCGAGAGTTTCTTGTGGAATTTCTTCCACATGCACAGGGTAATTCGGATGATCACAACCCATCATGATTTGTGCGCCACTCTTGAGCGCTGATTTCATTTCAGGGGTGAGCTCAAAGCGCACGAAGTGAACCGCTGATGTTTTTTCTTCTGTTTCGCGTTCAAGATCTTCATCAGCAATCGCATAGACGCGGCTCTGACCCTCGACCTGCACAAACAAGCGGTCTTCAATACCGATCAACTTTGCCAGCGCCACTTTACGTTCTGCGACATTGCCATACTGAATCAGCATAGTCGCTTTAAAATTACTACCATCTGGGCACAAAGGGTTGTAGGCATCTAACTCAGATTGAATACCTTCATCTTCAAAAATCTTTTCAATGCGCAGCATTTCTTGAATTTGATAACGCAAAGTCAGCTCATCTTCAAACAGCAAGCTAACGTGGTTACCAAGATAAACGGTGCGATCTTTTTTATGCTCAATCACCTGTTTACGAAAATCGTTGCGCTGCTTCGAATAGGTTTCCAGCGACATTAAGCTTTCACGGGAGATAATCATGGTGTACTCCTTAGTTAATCAAATAGCGTAGGCTTTGCGCAGCAGCGTTAATGGATGTGCCATTTCGGCCTTTTTCAATCCATTCTCTTCCATGCCCTGCACAATATGGTGTCCGGCGAGCTGACAGTCGGATGAAATGTAATCCGGCTCATCATTGGCCATGGCCTTAAATACAGGTTTACCAATTTTCATCGAATTAGCATGAAATTCTTTTTTCACGCCATAGGTACCTGCATGGCCAGAGCAACGCTCAACGACATTTAGTTTCGTGTCGGGCACCAGTTGCAACATGTCGGCTGTTTTACGTCCCACATTTTGCACTCGTGAGTGACACGGTATGTGATACGAGATATGACCTAATGAATGTTTGAAATCGATATTCAACAATCCATCACGGTTACGCGCCACAAAATACTCAAACGGATCCCACATCGCTTGTTTCACTAATTGTGTATCTGCACAATCAGGGAACATGAGCGGCAACTCTTGTTTGTACATCAGAGTGCACGAAGGAATCGGGGTCAGGATGGCATAGCCTTCGCGTGCCAACATAGCCAAATGAGGAATGTTGATCGCTTTTTTTTCTGCGACGCCTTCAAGGTCACCCTGCTCTAACTTAGGCATACCGCAGCATGCTTCCTTATCGACCATCACATAAGGAATTTTATTGTGGTCGAGGATCGCCAATAAATCATGGCCAATACCTGGCTCGTTGTAATTCACGTAGCAGGTCGAATAGATCGCAACCTTGCCGGGTGTGTTTTTACCTTCTTTAGCGGGATAGTCAGCCGATTTTTTCGCACCGGAGCGGAATTTGGTGCTCGCAAATTCAGGCAACCAGGCTTTTTTATCCACACCTAATACATTTTCTAGCAGCCCGCGCGTTGCTTGCGCCTTGTTAACTGTATTCACAGCCTGAGTCACAATCGGTATACCTGCAAATTTACCGAGGCCGTCTGTACTAGAAAGAAATTTATCGCGCGCTGTTACATGACCTTGTTTAAATTTCACGGCTTTGGCACGCAACATCAAATGAGGGAAATCAAGATTCCATTCATGTGGCGGTGTGTAAGGACATTTCGTCATGTAGCAGAGATCGCACAGGTAGCATTGATCAACTACTTTCATGTAGTCTTTTTTGTCGACGCCATCGACTTCCATCGTCTCGGACTCATCAACGAGATCGAACAACGTGGGGAACGACTGGCATAACGACACACATCGCCGACAACCATGACAAATATCGAACACGCGCTCAAGCTCAGTGTTCAAAGCGTCTTCGTCATAAAACTCTTTGGAGACCCAATCCAGCGGATGCCGAGTCGGTGCTTCCAGATTACCTTCACGTGCCATGGTGGAATCTCTCGAAGAAAAATGTGATGTTGTCAGGCTCTGCACTGCACGAGTGGGTTGTGCCTGACACAAACCTCTCTGGCAAGCAGAGAGGTTTGTTCAGTTTTTTAGTGCCTCATGCCCAAACTACAGAACATGACTCACTATCTAACAATGATGCTTATTACTTAGTCGACCAGTGCGTCGAGCGCTTTTTGATAGCGATTGGCGTGTGAACGCTCAGCCTTAGCCAGCGTCTCAAACCAGTCAGCGATTTCATCAAAGCCTTCTTCACGCGCTGTTTTGGCCATGCCTGGGTACATGTCAGTGTACTCATGCGTTTCGCCAGCAACAGCTGCCATCAGGTTTTGACGTGACGAACCGATAGGCATACCGGTTGCTGGATCACCCACTTGCTCGAGGTACTCGAGGTGACCGTGCGCATGACCTGTTTCGCCTTCTGCGGTCGAACGGAACAATGCTGCAACATCATTTTGGCCTTCAATGTCAGCCTTGTTCGCGAAATACAAATAACGACGGTTAGCCTGAGATTCGCCTGAGAAAGCGTCTTTCAGATTGGATTCCGTTTTGGAACCTTTCAGTTTGGACATAGGTATCTCCTTAGTAATTCGGTGGGGAAAACGCGGCGTCAAGACCATCTACTTGATAAAAAGCAAACGGGCGAGACTGAAAACCGACTGCGAAGTTTAGGCTTTCAGATCGCGATTGTGGCCCTGTAAGACCAAAATCTCAAATTGAGGTTCTTAATGTAGCCGATAGCCAAAATAAATCGAATTTATGTTATCGCTAGATGAGAACTATTATCATTTGATGTGAATAAGCACTATCGCTTGGGCGCCGATACCTTCTTGGCGCCCTTCCCAACCCAGACGTTCATTGGTTTTTGCCTTGATGTTTATCTGTTCAGGGGTCAAATCAAGGTCAGCAGAGATATGGCTGATCATTAAGGGTATGTGCGGGGCCATCTTGGGTGCCTCTGCAATAATCGTTGCATCAACATTGCCTATTTCATAACCCGCCTGTTTTACCCTGCTCGCCGCCTCCCTGAGCAAAATCCGGGAATCCTCACCTGAATATTTGGGGTCAGTATCTGGAAAAAGGCGCCCAATATCCCCCAGGGCTGCGGCACCTAGCAAGGCGTCGATAATTGCATGTATCAACACATCCGCATCCGAATGACCTAGCAAACCCAATCGGTGAGGAATTTTTACGCCACCGATAATGAGAGGCCTACCCGGTACCAATGCGTGGCAGTCATAGCCTTGACCAATGCGATAGGGTGGTGCTTTTTTCATGCGATTCCTTTGATATACAGCTCAGCCAATAAAACATCGTGCGGCAAGGTGACTTTAAAATTACGCGGACTGCCTTCAACCAATGTTGGTTTAAGACCCAGAGCCTCGATCGCACTCGCCTCATCCGTCACATGACTACCTGTTTGTAAGGCCGATAACAACTGCGCATGTTTAAACATTTGCGGTGTTTGTGCAGCCCACAAATGCTCGCGCGACACCGTATGGTCAGCATGGCCGTGCGCATCGCTGCGCTTAATCGTATCCACAACAGGCATTGCCAGCAAACCGCCCACAGGATCATCCTTTACCGCGGCAATCAGTTTATTTATCAGAGCGACTGTCAGACCCGGGCGAGCGGCATCGTGCACCAGCACCCAATCATTAGCATTCACCTGCGACTGCATGGCCTGTAAACCATTCGTCACTGACGCTTGCCGAGTCGCGCCACCGCAGCGAAGTATCTGCGTACGTGATTTCGTCGGAATATCCTCGATATAGGCATCGTCGGCGCTGACCACTACAAAAATCTGGTGAATCTGAGCGCAATCGACAAACGTATCCATCACATGTTCTAGCATAGGCTTACCGAGCAGCTCGGCATACTGCTTGGGTACTGTGGCACCCATACGCGCACCCACACCAGCGGCGGGTATTAATGCAATAAATCGCGGTAAATTCATCAGACCCAATAAAGGAAAATCCACAAATAAACGGAAAATCGCTTTCCGTAAACGCGCTGCATCAACAGAGCTCAGCCGAATTCAAACAATTGCAAACGAATTCAACCAAATCACCGTATTTTGATGGCATCTCTGAAAATCAAGAATTAATTTATAATCGTACTACGGTTTTTTACTGTCACTTAAGCCTCGTACTCGGCCCGATGAGCCGTCATTCGCGAAGACAGTAGCGTCTTTGCAAACCATGCCCCTGAACTCAACTACCCCGCTACCGAAGCCCGGCAACCGATTTGTACTTCCCGCCCTGCACGGCGCGGGTGAGGCCTATGTGCTCGCGCAAGCAGCACACACGCTCAAAACAGAAGGCCGAATGCTGACCATTGTGGTGGCTGACGCGCCCGATGCCCAGCGGCTGCTCACAGAAATACATTGGTTTGGCCAATCCGGCGAGCAAGCGCTGCGATGTCACATGCTCCCCGACTGGGAAACACTGCCCTACGACGCCTTCTCACCGCATCAAGATCTGGTCTCAGAACGACTCGCCACGCTGCATGAAATTCAAAACAAGCAATGTGACGTTCTGATTGTGCCCGCCACCACGGCTTTAGTACGTATGGGTCCGCCTTCGTTTCTGGCCTCCTACACCTTCTTTTTTAAGCAAGGTGAGCGTCTGGATGAAGGTCGTCTCAAATCACAACTCACCTTAGCGGGCTATTCGCATGTCGCGCAAGTCATGTCACCCGGTGAATACTCCGTGCGTGGTGGTTTGATTGATTTGTTCCCGATGGGCTCAGTGCTCCCCTACCGACTGGATTTATTCGGTGACAGCATCGAGACCATACGTACCTTTGATGTAGATACGCAGCGATCGCTGTATCCCGTCAAAGAAGTACGACTACTGCCTGGCCGTGAATTTCCTATGGATGAAAATTCACGCAGCACCTTTCGTAGTCGCTGGCGCGAAGTGTTTGAAGGCGATCCCACTCGCACCAGCATTTATCGTGACATTGGCAATGGGATTGCCTCAGCAGGTATTGAATACTACCTGCCACTGTTTTTTGAACAAACAGCGACCTTATTTGATTACTTACCCGAAGACGCTAGTTTTACCCTCTGCGGTGATATTGACGCATCGATCAAACGCTTCTGGACCGATACTCGCTCGCGCTACAATTTTTTAAAGTCTGATCGCGAACGCCCGCTGCTATCGCCCGAAGAAATTTTTCTTAGCGATGAAGATTTTTTCACTTTGCTAAAGCCTTTTGGTCGCTGGGTCATGTCGCATTCACCGGCTGCTTCCGATCTTTCAGCGCTGGTACCTGACATCGCTGTTAACCGCCGCCAGGATGATCCACTCGCTAACTTGCGTTCGTTCGTGCTGCAATCGCCTGCTCGAATTATGATCTGCGCAGAATCGAGCGGACGGCGTGAAACGCTGCGCGAGTACTTCAACGAATACCAATTACCGCTAACAGTCTGTGAAAGCCTGGATGATTTTTTAAATCATCACGAAAAATTGATGCTGTGCGTATCGCCGCTGCATACAGGTTGCTTACTATCTGACGCACTCGGCAACATCGCATTCATCACCGAGACAGAGCTGTACGCTGGCAGTGGTCGCCGAGCAGGACGTAAAAAACAAGAAGCTGTCACGCAAGTTGATTCCATGGTGCGGGATTTATCCGAACTAAAAATCGGTGATCCGGTCGTTCATATTAATCACGGCATTGGTCGCTATCACGGCCTGATCAGCATGGATTTAGGTGAAGGTGAAACCGAGTTTCTGCATCTTGAATACGCCAAAGAAACCAAGCTGTATGTACCCGTATCGCAGCTGCATGTCATTTCACGTTACTCTGGTGCTGCGCCTGAAGATGCGTCACTTCATGCACTAGGATCGGGGCAATGGGATAAAGCCAAGCGCAAAGCCGCCGAACAAATTCGCGATACCGCTGCCGAACTTTTAAATTTATATGCACGACGCGCACTGCGCCAAGGTCATTCCTTTGAATACTCAGCGCATGATTACGAAGCCTTTGCTGAAAGCTTCGGATTTGAAGAAACGCCGGATCAAGCAGCAGCAATTAATTCCGTTATTAAAGATATGACTTCCGGCAAACCGATGGATCGTTTGATTTGCGGTGATGTCGGATTTGGAAAAACTGAAGTCGCACTACGCGCAGCGTTTGTCGCGGTAATGGGTGGCAAACAGGTCGCGATCCTAGCGCCCACCACCCTGCTGGCTGAACAACATGCACAAACCTTTGCCGATCGCTTTGCTGACTGGCCCGTCAAAATCGCTGAGCTATCACGCTTTCGCACCGGTAAAGAAATCACAATAGCACTCAAAGGTATGGCAGAAGGTACGATAGACGTCGTGATCGGCACCCACAAGCTGTTGTCATCGGATGTGAAATTTCAACGTCTGGGTTTAGTCATCATCGATGAAGAACATCGTTTCGGTGTACGCCAAAAAGAAGCCTTGAAAGCTCTACGCGCTGAAGTCGATGTACTGACGCTGACCGCCACACCGATACCTAGAACACTCGGCATGGCGCTTGAAGGCTTGCGTGATTTTTCTATAATCGCCACAGCCCCACAAAAACGCTTAGCAATTAAGACTTTTGTACGCAGCGAATCGGATTCGGTTATACGTGAAGCCTGTTTGCGCGAACTCAAGCGTGGCGGTCAAGTTTATTTTCTGCACAATGAAGTCGAAACAATACAAAACCGAAAATTACGTTTAGAAGAATTAATTCCCGAAGCGCGCATAGCGATTGCGCATGGCCAGATGCATGAGCGTGATCTGGAAAAAGTCATGCGCGATTTCGTGTCACAGCGCTTCAATATTCTGCTCTGCACCACCATTATCGAAACAGGTATTGATGTACCCACCGCTAATACTATCGTGATGCATAGAGCAGATCGATTTGGTTTAGCTCAATTGCATCAGTTACGCGGCCGAGTCGGTCGCTCGCATCATCAAGCCTATGCCTATTTATTGGTGCATGATGTGAATTCTCTAACCAAACAAGCGGATCGTCGTCTCGAAGCGATTCAGCAAATGGAAGAATTGGGCAGTGGTTTTTATCTGGCGATGCATGATTTGGAAATTCGCGGCGCCGGTGAAGTGCTGGGCGAAAACCAATCCGGTGAAATGACAGAAATCGGTTTCCAACTCTATTCCGATATGTTGATGGCGGCGGTGCGATCACTGAAAAATGGTAAAGAGCCTGACCTAGCCGCACCCCTATCGACGACCACCGAAATTAATTTGCATGTACCTGCCCTCTTACCTAGCGATTTCTGTGGCGACGTACATGAACGACTTTCTATCTACAAGCGACTAGCAAATAGCCAGTCGCTCGATGCGATTGACGACATGCAGGAAGAGATGATCGATCGCTTTGGCAAATTACCTGATGCCGTGAAAGCCTTAGTCGAAACCCATCGCTTGCGCATATCTGCAAAAACGGTAGGCATCATAAAAATTGATGCTCACGCCGAATCGGCGACGCTGCAATTCGAACCCAAACCACCGATTGATCCGATTCGTATCATCGACCTAGTACAAAAAAGCAAAAACATAAAATTATCCGGACAAGATAAATTGAAAATCACTATCGCCATGCCCGATTTGAGCTCGCGTGTTTTACAACTCAAATCGACTATTCGTGCGCTAGTGTCTTGATCAACTTTACTCTCTGCATAGGCAATGAAACTGATTCTGCAAGGTCCTGGAGCCATTAGTCACACCATAGAGCGAATCGCTGCCCTCGCTCATGCCACACACATTACCGCGATTGCGGATTCTGCCTTTCGCTGTGATGGCGTAATTGATACCCCTTCCATTCGCGAAGCGGTAGAAAATAGCTGTATCGAAGAACACATCGATCACAGCTTTATCAGTAAAGACTATCGCCTTGATGATTTTCGCGTACTGGTGATGGATATGGATTCGACCTTGATCACCATCGAATGCATAGATGAAATCGCCGATCTGCACGGATTAAAATCTGAAGTTGCAGAGATCACCGAATCGGCCATGCGGGGCGAACTAGATTTTCGTTCCAGCTTGACGCGTCGTGTCGCTTTGTTAAAAGGGCTTGATGCATCGGCATTGCATCAGGTATTTGATCAGCGACTACGCCTCTCTCCCGGGGCACGCGAATTACTCAAAGGCGTGAAAGCCGCTGGCATACGCACAGTGTTAGTTTCGGGTGGATTCACTTATTTCACTGATCGATTGAAACACGAACTCGCTATCGATTACACGCGCGCAAATGTGCTTGAAATCGTTGATGGCAAACTCACAGGCAACGTTATCGGCGATATTATTGATGCTGCGATTAAACGACACACTGTTGAAAATGAATGTGCCGCATTGCATGTACCTACAAGCGCTGCGATGGTGATTGGCGATGGCGCGAATGATCTGGAAATGATGTCAGTGGCAGGCTTATCCGTGGCTTACCGCGCAAAACCCGTAGTGCAACAGCACGCTGATGTTACATTGAATTTTTCTGGCTTAGATGGTGTACTGAATCTTTTCCGTTAATGCTGCCACACTCCGACTAGGCTGATTGATTTTTATGGATCATCAAATCTACTACGACGTTGATACCGAAGCCCAGAAAAATATGCTCTGGTGGCTGTATGTTGGGCATGCGGCGTCGGTATTTTTCTCTCTCGGCTTGCTCTCGTTTATTCCCTTAATCATCAATTACGTTAAACGCGGTCGAACCGAAGACAGCTTTTTGTATAGCCATCACGCTTGGCAAATACGCTCGTTTTGGTGGTATCTGGTGTGGGTGGGAATCGGCGGATTGGTCGCGCTATCGATCATCGGCATTCCGCTGTCGATGTTGATTTGGGGTGTGGCGTGGTTATGGAAAGCGTATCGCTTGATTCGAGGTTTTATTGACCTTACCGATAATCAAGCTATGCCAACGTAGCAAGTGCCTGCTCTAAATCAGCAATCAAATCACGCGTATCTTCCAAACCTATATTCAAACGCACTAGCTGGCCTTGGTGCGGCCAATGACTGCGCATGACCGCAATTCGATACGGTACTGCGAGGCTATTCGCTCCACCCCAGCTGTAACCGATCTTGAATAATGTCAGGCTATCGATAAAACGATCGGTTTGTGCTTCAGTAAACCGTGGATCAAACAACACAGAAAACAATCCACCGGCACCTGTGAAATCTCGCTTCCACGTGGCATGTCCAGGACAATCGTCGAAAGCGGGGTGCAAGATATGAGTAATCTCTGAGCGCGACTTTAACCACGTAGCGATCTCGCGCGCGCTGTGATCATGCGCTTCGAAACGCAGTTTCATACTGGGTAGCCCACGCAAAACCAAGAACGTATCATCAGCCGACACACCCAAGCCGAGTCGCATATGCGCTCGCTCTATTTTTTGATGAACGTCTTTAGCGTGCGTAATCACTGCACCCATCAACACATCCGATCCACCCGAGTGATATTTGGTTAAGGCCTGCATCACAATATCCACACCATGATCAAAGGCACGAAATGCCAAACCCGCTGACCACGTGTTATCCAGCGCCACACGTACATTTTTTTCTTTAGCTACACGACAAATCGCCGGTATATCCGGCACTTCCATCGAAACCGATCCCGGCGCTTCCGTCCAAATCAAACGTGTTTTCGTATTGATCAGCTCGGCAATACCTTCAGCTATCATAGGATCGTAATAGCGCGCGGTGATGCCAAAGGATTCGCTTAACCAGTTACCTAATTCGCGATTTGGGTTGTAGACATTATCTGGCATCAGCACCTCATCACCTGTGCTGAGCAGCGCGAGATCAATCATCGCAATCGCTGCAAGCCCACTGGGCGCAAGTAAGCAGTGTGTACCGCCTTCAATCTCGGCGAGTCGTGCTTCTAGCGTAAAGGTAGTAGGCGTGCCATGCAGACCATAGGTGTAGGCATTTTTATCTTGCCAGTTGCGCGCACGAAGTGCAGCAACGTCTTTGAAAATAACCGTCGATGCGTGATGAATCGCGGTGGGGAAAGCGCTAAAGCCTTCCGGTGGACGATAGTCCGTGGTGGTTAGCAATGTCTGCAGATGTTTTTTATCCATGGCATTCACAGAAAAACAATAGCCTCAATCAACACTGCCCCACAGATCATGAGCATCAGCCGCGGAAACGGTGACATCAACGAATTCACCCACCTTGAGTTGGCGTGCAGGATCGTAAGGCAGTTTTACGTACACCACGCCATCGATTTCAGGAGCATCAGCAGAGGAGCGCGCAACCGCACCATTGCGATCGACTGAATCAATTAAAACGCGCTGAGTTTTACCGATTTTGGCTTGCAGACGGTCACGCGAAATTTTTTCCTGTAACTGCATCACACGGCCGCGACGTTCTTCACGTAAATCATCCGGTATGGCTGCTGCGAGTGCATTTGCTGCAGCGCCTTCGACAGGTGAGTAAGCAAAACATCCCAGCCTATCGATTTGTGCTTCTTGTAAAAAAGCTAGCAGATGCTGAAATTCTTCTTCTGTCTCACCTGGGAAACCTGCGATAAAGGTCGAACGTATCGTTATATCTGGGCAGATTTTTCGCCACGCCTGAATGCGCTCGATATTTTTTTCACCATTCGCCGGACGCTTCATACGTTTCAAAACATCGGGATGCGAATGCTGAAGCGGCACATCAAGATAAGGTAAAACATGACCACCATTCATCAGTGGAATGATGTCGTCGACATGCGGATAGGGATACACATAATGCAGCCTGACCCAGGCATCGTAGTTTTTTGCCAGCTCACCTAATGAAGCCACAAGCTCGGTCATGTGAGTCCGCACCGGTTTGCCATTCCAAAAACCAGTGCGGAACTTGATATCGACGCCATACGCACTGGTGTCTTGCGAAATCACTAGCAATTCTTTAACGCCGGATTTAAATAAATTTTCTGCTTCAAGCATGACATCGGCAATCGGTCGCGACACCAGATCACCGCGCATAGAAGGAATAATGCAAAAGCTGCAGCGATGATTGCAGCCTTCAGAAATTTTTAGATAGGCGTAATGCTTAGGCGTGAGCTTGACGCCCTGCGGTGGTAACAAATCTAGAAAAGGTTCGTGCGGCTTGGGCAAGTGCAGGTGCACGGCATTCATTACCTCACCCAAGGCATGCGGGCCGGTTACGGCCAAGACTTTGGGATGAACTTTTTGCACAATATCTTCACCCGCCGCATCTTTTTTACTACCTAGGCAACCGGTGACGATGACCTTGCCATTTTCATTCAAGGCTTCGCCAATCGCATCGAGCGATTCCTGAACGGCTGAATCAATAAAACCGCAGGTATTAACGATCACCAGATCAGCGCCGTCATAGGACTTAGCCGTTTCATAGCCCTCGGCGCGCAGCTGAGTCAGAATTTGCTCAGAATCGACTAAGGCCTTAGGGCATCCAAGCGAGACGAAACCAACTTTAGGTGGGGTAGCTGACATGAGGAAGGTGAGAGAAAAATCGCTGATAAGAAGTAGCGTGACCCAGCATTGTAACCTTTACCGCTTTGTCACTTTACCGAACTGTGCTGCCTTAAAAATAAAAGCCGGGCTGAGTAAAATCTCAGTCCGGCTCTGCATCATTCAAATGACTTATTTTGTGTCGGTACCACCAGCGGTAGGCACGCCTGGGAAGGGGAAAACACCAAAAACATTTTTCGCCTGACTTTGCATCTGATCCTGCATCTGCATAAACAAGCTCTTGCTCTGTTCAATGTAGTTGCTCATCATCCCTTGCATCATCGGAGCCTGAACGCTCATGAACTGCGTCCACATTTCTGGGCTGAAGGATTTTTCATCGATCACACCACGAGAGTTTTCCGCCATCTTGTTTTGGATGTCGATAAACACTTGAATATTTTTTTCGAGATAAGAGCCCATCATGCCCTGCATAGAATGGCCGTAATAGCGAATGATCTGAGACAGCGATGAACTAGAAAACATCGGTTGACCGTTCGCTTCTTCTTCCAAAATAATCTGCAACAAAATACTGCGCGTCAGATCGTCTTCTGATTTAGCATCGATCACCACAAATTGTTCATTTGCCAAAACTAGCTGCTTCACATCAGCAAGCGTGATGTAGGAGCTCGTCTGGGTGTCATACAAACGGCGATTAGGGTATTTCTTTATCAGGCGTTCCGCTGCCTTTTTTGAGCTACTCATGGGCTAATCCAGTTATTTTGCGTCGCAATGAAAACCAGCGACATTATGATCAAATTTCGAACTTTAGTTCGATTCTCCGTCCGCTATAGTGCACCAAAACAAGACCTTGGGAAAGCATGGACGGGGTAAACGGGCATTTATTGCGGCGCAGGAGCCGTTTGGATTTCAAAATACTATCAGGTCAGAGGGCGCCGCAGCATGTCGATAAATCAGACCTCAAAAAACATACGTCAGGCCTTAGCTTTTACATAACGACCCGGTGCCGATTCAATCGGTGGGTGAACTTTGTTACCCAGCTTGCGCGGCGCGGCTATCTGTTCCCCGGCATGACTGGCTAAAAAATCAGCCCACTCACCCCACCAACTACCCGGATGCTCGGTCGCACCCTCCATCCAGGCGCTCGCTGTTTCAGGTAATTGGTCATTACTCCAGTAGCTGCGTTTCTTTTTCGCGGGGGGATTAATCACGCCGGCAATGTGGCCGGAAGCCCCCAAAACAAATCGATTATTTTTACGCTTACCCGCATTGATCAAATTGGTGCTTGAATAGGCACTGTGCCAGGGCACGATATGGTCTTCGCGCGAGGCGTAAATAAAACTAGGTACCTGCACCTTGCCAAGATCAATCGGATCACCTGCTACAGATAACTTCCCCGGAACTTTCAAATTATTTTCCAGATACATATTGCGCAAGTAGTAGCAAAACATCGGGCCGGGCAAATTGGTGCTATCAGAATTCCAATACAGCAGATCAAACGCCGGCGGCGCTTCACCTTTGAGGTAATTCGCTTCCACATAATTCCAGACCAGATCATTGGATCGAAGACTAGAAAACGCCGTCGCAAAATCACGGCCGGGCATCAGACCACCCTTGCCTATAGCTTGCTCTCGCTGCGCAACTTGAGCTTCATCGACATACACATCGATAGAACCCACATCAGTGAAATCCAACATACTCGTTAACAGCGTCAAACTAGAAACCAGTTTTTTGCGGCGTGCAGCCATCACCGCAAGTGCACTGGCTAACAACGTGCCGCCAACACAAAAGCCCAAGGCATTCACCTGCTTTTCACCGCTAATCTGTTGGGCAACTTCAAGCGCATTGATCACACCTTTTTCTACATAGTCATCCCAACCCAAATGACCTAAGCTCTGATCAGGATTGACCCATGAAACGACAAATACGGTGTGTCCCTGTTCAACGGCATAACGGATCAAGGAATTTTCTGGCTGCAGATCGAGGATGTAAAACTTGTTGATACAGGGTGGCACAATCACTAAAGGGCGTTGATACACCTGCTTGGTGAGCGGCCGATATTGCAGCAGCTGAATGACGTCGTTTTCAAAAACAACCGATCCCTCACTAGCAGCGACATTACGTCCCACTTCAAAGGCCGTTTCATCGGTTTGCGATATATGGCCTTTGCGCATGTCCGTCAGCATTTGCATGATGCCGCGCTGCAGACTTTCACCTTTTGAATCAATCAGTAATTGCTGTGCCTCGGGATTGGTTGCGAGAAAATTCGCGGGTGACATCGCATCAACGGTTTGCTGAGTCGCGAAGCGTATTTTTTTCTTGGTCTGTTCATCCACCTCGACTGACTCAGCCAAGGCATTTAAAAATTGGGCATTCAGTAAATACGTTGCTGCATTAAACGCATACAAAGGATTGGCGTGCCATGCAGGCGCAGAAAAACGTCGATCACTAATTTCAGGAGTTTTCGATTCCAGTAAGCCTGACCACAAAGCAGAAAATTTTTCCGTGTAGTCTTGTTGCATCTGCATCAGCTTTTCTTGAGGCACCAACGCCATCACGTTTTGCGTCTCGCTGTGTCCAGACATTCCCGACATTCCTGGCATGCCAGACTGCATCAAATTCATCATCGATTGCCAACCTTTGGGGTCAGACATCTGCGCCAACCAGGCCTGAGCGTCATAAGCTGTCTGAGGTTTAGGCTGCGCTTTGCTTTCGGATTTACTCATGCAATCTTCCCCGTCACTCGTTCTTAGGATTTCACGTATGCTGCCAGTTATCCTTTGTTAGGGAACTAGACACATGCATATCGCTGCAGTTGGATGGATTTATGTGGTTCTGATGATGGCTATCACTGAGGAATCAGTGATAGCAGCCATTATGACTTTTTTCTTTTATGGCGTGTTGCCGGTGTCGATCATTGTTTATCTCGCGGGCACGGGCACCCGTAAACGACGTCGCCAGCAAAAACAACTACAAGCAATGCAAGAGCGACAACAAGCCGAGCAGAACGATACGCCGCAAGCTCACTGAGCTACTTGATCCAAATCATCGTCGCCATCCGCCCCGTCACGCGATCGCGACGAAAGGAATAAAACTCCGAAGCTTCGCTGACGGTACAACGATCACCGCCCGCTACCTGTACAACACCCACACTAACCAGGACTAACCGCGCGAGAGCCGGTAAATTAGCCAAATACTTGCCGGACTTGTCAGGTATTGGGACAAAGGCCGTCTTGGTCTCAGAGCCCACCTGTTGAAAAGCGGCCATTACATCCTCGCCAACTTCAAAATGTTCAGGTCCTATCCCAGGCCCCAACCAAGCCACAATCTCATCGGCCCCAGCCTCCCGTAACTGAATTACCGTGTTTTGCAGCACCCCATTGGCCAGACCACGCCACCCAGCGTGTGCCGCGCCCACCAATTTTCCGCGTTTATCCGCCAGGAGCACGGGCATGCAATCGGCGGTCATGATGGTGCATACCGCCCCTGCTGATGTAGCCAGAATCGCATCAGCACGCGGAGTAACTCCACTGGCCGACAGGCTTTGAGCACTCACCACCTCAGTTCCATGCACTTGCTCCAGCCAGATCGGATTAGCAGGTAAAAGGCTGCGCAGCAATGCACGGTTTTCAGCCACGGCTTCTGGAGCATCGCCCACATGCGTGCCCAGATTTAGCCCGCCCTCGCCTTGCGCATCGGCATAAGCACCCGTGCTGACACCGCCAGACCTAAGGGTGGAAAGCACGCCCACGCCCTTAGGTAAATCAGGCCAATGAATGTCTAGAGTACGCATAGTAAAGCTGGGGTCTGGTGATACGGGGTCTGTTGGATGCGGGTCAAACCGCCATGCCCGCTTGCTGCAGCAAATCAGCCATATCGGCTGGCAAAGCGGCATGCCATTCAGTGTGAGTACCGCTGGTCGGGTGGACCAAGCCCAGTCGCTCAGCATGCAACGCTTGTCGCGGAAAAACAGAAACTAGATGTGCCTTGCCATACACAGCATCGCCAACAATCGGAAAACCCAGCGATTGCAAATGGACACGGATTTGATGCGTGCGCCCAGTCTCAAGCTGACAGCGCAGCAAGGTCACCGTGCGGCCGTCTAGTTGGCCACTGACTACTTTTTGGTAATGCGTAATCGCCAATTTGGCTTGTGGTGATTTACTGATCGCCATGCGTGTGCGCTCACGCGGATGACGTCCAATAGCGGCTTCGATTCGGCCACTAGATACTGGCTGCCCCCAAACTAGCGCCAGATACTGGCGACTAACGGTGCGCTGCTGCAGCTGCCGAACCAAATCGGTTTGCGCCTTGAGCGTCTTGGCAATCACCAACAAGCCGCTCGTGTCTTTATCCAGGCGATGCACGATACCCGCCCGCGGCACCCCCATTAGCTGCGGCGAATGATGCAAAAGACCATTCAATAGCGTGCCCGACCAATTCCCCGCGGCCGGATGAACCACCAGGCCAGCCGGTTTGTTGACGATGATCAGTGCATCGTCCTCATGCACAATCCTTAGGTCCAGTGGCTCTGCAACAAATGCCTGATCATGATCAGCTGCTTGTGGCTCTACGCTGATGTTCTCACCGCCCAGCACTGTGGTGCGAATTTTGGCCGGTTT
>Ga0164294_10000079_pt1 | contig 90924 bp, 81 predicted proteins | sample GEODES005metaG_FD_111479 | JGI IMG/M metagenome (GOLD analysis project Ga0164294, IMG submission 111479) | Oligotrophic lake water microbial communities from Sparkling Lake, Wisconsin, USA - GEODES005 metaG | ecosystem: Environmental > Aquatic > Freshwater > Lake | place: USA: Sparkling Lake... | reverse complement strand
TTCGCTGATCGCCTCGCATGCCAGGGAAAGCCCAAACGACTCATCCTAAACGCCATCGCCAGAAAGCTCGTCGTCCGCGCAAACGCTCTCCTCAGGCCTCAAGTCCAACTGACTTGATGACGAGAATTGGTGATCTATCTGGCGGGACAGGCCGTTTCCCTAGACCGCCGCCCGCGAACTGGCCTCGACCCGCTTGCGGTCGGCCAGGCGGAGGGTGGAGCTGGACTTGGCCAGGACGGTTCCGGCGGGGTCCAGCAGGCGGGCTTCCATGAAGCAGGTGGAGCCGCCGCGGCGTTCGACCCAGGCCTCGGCGAAGACGCGGCCGGGGCGGGTGGGGGCGAAGAAGCTGACCTTCAGCTCCAGGGACATGGGGACAATGTCGGGGCCGGCCATGGCGATCAGGGCATGGGCCATGGCGGCGTCCAGCCAGCCGGTGACAAACCCGCCCTGGACCACGCCGCCGCTGTGGCACATGTGCTGGCCGGCCTCGTATTCCAGCCGGGCCTTGCCCTCGGGGTTCATTTCGTGGCGGGCGACCAGGCCGAGGGTCTGTGACAGGGGGTCGGTGATCGGGCCCTCGAAAGGCGTGGCAGGGGTCAGGTCGGGGGCGGCGGCTTCGGTCATGGTCTGTCCAGGTATCAAGCTATCGAGGGGGCGAAGGGAACTGGCCACCCATAGCGGCCCGGCGGCCTGGAACTCAAGCTGTCAGGCGCCAGGGGGCGTGAGCCAGACTCCCGATCCGCAAAGGCGAAAGCCCCAGACCGAGGTGCAGCAGTCGCCAGACCCCGGGGCCTGGAGGCCCCAGGCGCCAGCCTCGCGCTGCTGCAGGCCAGGCGCCAGACTCAGCAGATCAACCGCATTCCGGTCCCGCCCGCCAGACGGCGCGACCGGCTGACCAGGCAGCACTGGCCCCCCAGCGCTGAGCTTCTCAGCGTGAAACGTCTCAGCGCTTCACAGGGCAGTTGTCGTCGCCGTCGCCGTCGCTGTCGGGGCAGTCGTCCTCGTCCTGGGCCACGGCGCCCAGCACATTGACGGTGATGACCGAGGGCTGGTCGGCCCTGGCGCCGCCGCCGCTGGCGGCCTCGGCGGCGTCCTGTGCGGCGGCGGAGGCGGAGGCGGCGCCGGTCTGGGCCCCGACATCGACGCTGACCCCGGTGGGGATGCCGAAGGAGGTTCCGCCGACGCTGAAGTTGTCGGCATTGGCGACGGTCTGGGCGGCGACGAACAGACTGCCGGTCACCCGGACCCCGGCGTCGCCGGCGTCCACCGTGCCGCGCGGGGCGATCAGGAAGACGCTGGGGGCCTCGGCGTCGGGATCGGGCTGGAAGGCCGAGATACCGGCCCCGGTCACGGCCCCGGCGGTGTCGAGCTCGGCCGACAGGTTGGCGTCGATCTTGACCACCACGGGCGGGAAGTTGGCCGAGGTCTTGGGACCCTGACCGGCGTTGAGGTCGCCGTTGGACGACCACATGGCCACATCGCCGCCGGCTTGCGTGAACAGCCGGCTCTGGTTGAGCAGGAAGTCGCGGTCGGTGAAGCTGTAGATGGAGCCGCCGCGCAGGGTCAGGACGCCTTCATAGCCGGTGGGGATGCTGGTGATGGTGGTGGCCAGGGGCGAGACCCGGACGTTGCCGGCATAGAGACGGCCGCCGTCATAGCCGCGGCGGGCCGCCTGTTCGGTGGTGCGGACGGTGGAGCCGGCCAGGACCCGGCCGCCCGGGCCGAGCAGGAAGATGTCGCCGCCGCGCGAGGTCTGGATGGTGGCCAGGCGCAGGTCGAGATCGCCGGTCTGGACCAGGGTGCTGGCCCCGGCGCTGCCGCCATCCAGGTTGTTGGCGGTGTAGCCATAGGCGGCCGGGAACAGGGTGTTCACGGCGCGGTAGCCGCGGCTGTACTGCAGGTAGGACGGACCAGTGGGCACCGAGGTCTGGATCAGCTCGTTGAAGAAGACGTTCTTGAGGATGAACACCCGCTGGCGCAGTTCCGGCAAGGTTTTGAAGACATCGTAGGCCTTTTGATAGTCCACCGCGGTGGAGCCATAGGCAGCGGTCAGGGCCTCGGCGGCATTGGCCTTCATCCAGGCGACCAGGATCGGGCCATAGATGGGCCTGGTGCGGTCGGGAACCTGGACCCCCAGCTCGTTGGTCACCTGTTCGAACAGGTCGCCGTCGAGATCGGCCAGGTTGGCCGGGTCCAGATAGTCGTTGCGGAAGCCGGCATAGTTGGCCCCCTTGGCGACGCCGAACTGCAGGAAGAGGTCCGCGCCCTCGTCATCGAGCCCGGGGTTCCACTCATTGCCGATCGACAGGACGCCGCCGCCATAGGTGCGGGTGACCGCTTCTGTCGGGCTGGGGACGCCGTTGTTGAAGCCGGTGACGGTGGCCGAGTTGAGGAAGGGGCCGAGATCGCGGCCGGCCTCGAGGAAGAAGGAGCCTGATCCGCCGATGACGAAGGTTCCGCCCTCGAGGGTGGCCAGGGGTGTGCCAAAGCTGTTGGGCAGGCCGATGAAGGGCTGGATCAGCCGGGTGGTGGCGGTGATGTCGCGGCCGGCGATGATGCGGGTGATGTCGCTGTCGGCGACGTTCTGGCCGAAGAACATCATGTTGACGATGTCCTGGCCGGCGCCGATGCGGGTCTGTTTGGGGACCGACAGGATCAGGCGGTTGATGTCGCCGCCCGCATAGATGCGGTTGGGGATCTCGTCGCCCAGATGGGTGATCTCGGTGTCGTGCAGGGTGGCGCGGTAGACTTCCGAGGTGTCGGGCAGGACGCCGGGGAACAGGAAGGTGCGGCCGGTCACGACTCCGTCCACCGCATTGGCGGTGAAGCTGGAGAAGGCGCCAGGCAGCAGGCCTTCGTCGCCGTCATCCATGGCGATGACCGTGCCGGCGATGTCGGCGCCGGCCACCAGGGTCAGGGTGCCCACGGAGCTGGGATAGAGCAGCAGGTTGGCCGCGACATTGTTGGTCTGGGACTGGGTGGTCAGGGTCAGGTCGCCGGTGAGGGAGACCGCCTCCAGGGAGCCGGGATAGACTGCGGTGTGGGTGAAGCCATTGGCCCGGCCGGCGGCGGTGACCACGTCGGCCCCGTTGTTGCGAACCGTGACCTGGCCATTGGCGGTCAGGGAGACCCCGGCATAGTTTCCGTAGAAGCCCCGGGCCATCAGGTCGTTCTGGACCTCGGTGGCGGCCTGGGAAGCGCCAAGCGCGGCGATGCCCTGCAGGGTGATGACGTCCTGGGCCGTGATGGCGACCGTGGCGTCGGTCAGGCGGACCCGCAGGCCATTGGGGCCGGTGGTGAAGACAAAGCCGTCATAGAACCGCAGGTCGCCGGAGCTTCCCACCTGGCCCCGGGCCGCAAGCTGTGCCGAGCCGGACGCCACGTCCAGCCGACCGCCCAGGATGTCGCGGCCGGCCTGGACCGAAACGTCGCCGCCGCCGAAGGTGGCCAGGGCAAGCGTCTCCGGCCCGGTCGCCACGGTGGTGACGGAGGTGTCGGCGGCTATGGTCAGGTCGGTCACGTCGCGGCCAGCGCTGATGTCGATATCGCCGCCGCCCAGCGTCCCGACGCCTTCGCCGAACAGCTGGCTGTTGACGCGGATATTGGTGACCTCGCCGACGACGCCGGTCCGCCAGGGCTGGTCGTAGCGGCCCAGCCAGTCATAGGTCGTGATCAGGCCGTTGCTCTGGTAGCGCTGCAGGACGCCGGCCAGCCACAGGTCGCGGCGGCCCAGGACATCCTGGCCGGCGGTCATGCTGATGTCGCCGCCGCCTTCGGCATAGACCGGGTTGGCGATCATGACGCCAAGGAAGCCGACCCCCGGGGTGTCCGGCGCGCCGCCGGCGCCGTAGCGATAGCCATCGGCCAAGGGGTTGGCGAAGGCGTCGCGGGTGATCGCAAAGCCGGTCGGGTTCAGGGTCCGGGTGGTTCCGGTCAGGATATCCAGCACCGAGCGGGGGGTCAGATCGACCCGGTGACCGGCGGTATAGACCGCCACGCCGCCGACCTGGGTGCCCAGGGCCGCTGTGGTGAGGGTGCCGTCCAGGGCGCGGTAGATCGGGTCTGCGCCATTGCGCAGGTCGATATTGGCCGAGGCGGCGATCAGGATGTCGCCGGTGCCGGTACGGACCAGGGTCGAGGTCGAGATGGTGGTCGGACGGGTGACCGTCGTCGCCCGGGGCGCCCGGTAGAAGGGGCTGATCTGCGAGAAGTCGGCAGCCACTTCATTGAGGAAGGCGGAGGCCAGGGACAGGGTGGTGGTGACGCCTGTCGGGGCGGCCGCCAGGCCGATCAGCTCGTAGTCGCTGCCGCCATTGGCCGCGAAGAAGTCCCTCGCCTTGGCCTGGAGGATGGCCCGGGCGGCGGCCGGGGCGCTGGCGAAGTTGATGTAGGTATAGCTGCTGTCGGCGAGGCTGGGGTTGGCGGTTACGAAGGCGGCATAGAAGTCGGCCGCATCGACATATTGGGCACCGACCCGGAACTTCAGGTCGCTGGACAGGCTGGAGACGCCCCGGACCCCGACGAAGCTGTAGCTGCGGCGGCCCTGGATGGTGACATTGGACAGGCTGGCCGGATCGACGGCCATGGGATCGACGGAGGTCAGGTCGGATCCGCCCACCAGGCGATAGGACCAGGACGACACCGGGGTCCAGGAGCCATCGGCCTTCTGCAGCAGCGGGAAGAGTTCGGCGCTGCCGATGGGATCGCCGGCGCCGCCCGTCAGATTGCCCAGGGCAGCCGCCGAATTTGCGGCCGCGCTGTAGGGCGCCGGGTTGACCAGCAGGCCGCCGAGGCTGCTGGCCGAGGGGAAGTTGACGATGATGTAGCCGGTGGTCGGAATGATGCCGCCGGTCGACGACCAGTCGCCGACCGCCGAACAGTTGCCGCCGGCGCAGCCGGGGCCGAGGAAGGGGTTGTAGACCGGATTGCCGCCGCCCAGGGCCAGATTCAGATAACCGGGGTCGGTCTGGTCGCGGAAATTGAAGAAGCCGTCGGTGATGCTGCCATTGATGTCCAGGTCGCCCTGGGCCCTCAGGGTCAGGACCCCGGACTCGCCATCCACCGCCCCGCCTGTGCGGTAGGTCATGGTGGTGAAGCGGGCGAACACCTCGGCTTCCTTGCCGGGCAGGATGTAGAACTTGCCCGGAATGCTGGGCAGTTCGGCCATCAGGCCGGCGGCCACGGCTCCGGCCACATCCACCGATCCGGCGCCCAGGTTCCAGTTGGAATTGAGCACGATATCGCCGGCATAGGTCAGGTCCATCCCGGCGCGGGCATGGAAGACGTCCGAGGTCGACAGATTGCCGAGGTTGCCATAGGCGCCGGAGACATCAAAGTCCTGGACGAAGGAGACCAGCGTCCCGTCGCCCCGGTCGGCCAGCCAGTTGAGCTTGCCCGCTTCCTGGGCCGCGACGTTCAGGACGGCCTGTCCATCGGCGTTGATGGTGACGCCGGTATAGTCGGTGTTGGCGGCGATGGTCGCCAGATCGAAGGTCCTGTAGGCCTCCAGGACGATTTCCCGGGCGCCGGTGATCTGGCCCGCATAGCTGACATTGACCGTGTCGGCGCCGGCCTGTTCGATCAGGGGCGCACGCAGCCGCACGGTTCCACCCTGGTCGCCCTGGACGTAGGAGGCATAGGTGACGCCGTTGCGGGTGGTGGGGACCAGGCGGTCGCCGGTCCGCCGGGCATGGACGTCGATCCTGGCGCCGCTGGCGATGGTGATGGCGCCGTCGCCCGAGACGCCGATCTCGACATCGCCGCCAGAGGCGCGGCGGGTGTCGTCATCGGCATAGCCCTCGGCATGGGCGTCGATCAGGGCCGTGGAGGCCAGGGTGACGCCCTCGGCGCCATAGAGGCCCACATCGCCGCCGGAAACGCCGGAGACGTCGATGGTTCCGGCGACCTGGACCTGGCCGCTATTGGCCGCCAGGTTGACCGACTGCGCCTTGAGCGTCTGGCCGTCCGCCAGGGTCAGGTCGCCCGCGCCGGTGGCGACAGAGATGTCGCCGTTGAAATCCCTGGCGAACCCGGTGTCCAGGTTGGCGAGATCAAACGCGCCGCCGGTCTTCAGACTGAAGGAGCCGCCGCCCAGCGGGCTGTCGGCATTGAGCATGCCGTCGAACACCACATCCCCGTTGATGGCGGACAGGGACAGGGTCCCGGCCCGTCCCGCGCCGCCGCCGACCGACAGGGTCGAACCATTGGCGAGCGTGATGCGGCCCGCGGAGGTGGTCAGTTGCAGCAGGCCGCCGGGGGCCGAGACCACATAGGGATCGGCCGAATCGCCGAATGTGCGGCTGTATCCGGGGGTTTCGATCGAGGCGCCCGCGCCCAGGCGGATGTCGCCGACCGTATTGACCTTGAGGACCCCGGCCGTGGCGCGGACCCGGGCCTGGTCGATCTCGAGGCTGGCGCCGTTCAGGGTCAGGGTGGCGCCGGGGGTTCCGGCGACCGTGGTCAGGGGCGTGAAGCCCGTGCCGTTGATGCGGATGGCCCCGGTGGTGGTGAAGGTCAGGCCGGGGATCAGGGCCGCTTCGCCGGGCGACAGGGTCCGCGCCCGGTCGCCGAGGAAGGGTGTCTTCAGGGTCAGATCGGCGTCGCCGACGACGAAGGCGCCCTTGCCGTCGAAGAACATGCCCTTGGAGGCTGAAAGCGTGACCGACTGGCCAAAGCCGTAGGTTCCCAGCGTGCCGCTGCCGAAGGCGATGGTGCTGGCCGTGACCGACAGGACACCGTCGCCGCAGGCGACCGCGCCGATGGCGTCGCAGGCGGCCGAGGCGGCGCTGCTGTTGGTCAGTTCCAGGTCGCCGACCGTCAGGTTGACTGCGCCCGTTCCGCCGATCAGGCCAAGGCCGGGCGCATCAAGGGTCAGGTTGCCGAACAGATAGTCGCCGGCGGCAAAATCGATGGCGTTGGGAGTCTGGATCGTCAGGCTGTCGGCCCGGCCAAACAGGGCCTGGAGCGCAGAGGTCACGACCAGGCCGGACAGGCCCTCGCCGTCATCGGTAAAGCTGACCTTGCCGGCGCCCAGCGCCAGGGCGCCCGCGTCGATATTGGCCAGGCCCGAGACCAGCAGGTCGCCGCTGGCATTGAGCAGGACACTGTCGCCGGTGACGGTGGCGGCGCCCATGTCGAGGAAGCCGGCGGCCAGGCCCGGGTCGATATTGATCCGGCGGACCAGCCGTTCCGGTCCATTGGCCACCCGCAGAATGGCGCCGGCCCCGGTCATGGCGCCGCTGGCGCCGTTGATGATGTAGGCGCCTTCGCGGTCGTCCTCGAGCTCGCCCGTGGCGATGATAGTCGCGCCATCCTCGACGGTGATGCCGGCGCCGGCCCCATCGACTGCCAGAACGATTTCCGAGCCCTTGAGGGGGTTGGCCGCATCATTGGAGACGACGATGGACTGGGCCGTCAGGTCCAGATTGGTCGTGCCGTCGGCATTGTTGGTGCGCACCCCGCCGATCAGCAGGCTGGTGGCGTTCAGGTTGTTCAGGCTGGAGGCCGTCAGCTCGATGACGCCGGCGGCGCCTGTGCCCTCGCCCGCTGCAGAGACGATCTCGAAGGACCGGCCGCTGATGTCAGCCTCTGCGCCGCGGCCCTTGGGACCGGCTGCGGTCAGCAGGGTGGCGTCGATGGTCAGGGTCTCTGACGGGTTCAGCACCAGTCGCCCGGCGTCGATCGGCAGACGGGGCGCCACGGCGCCATTCTTGGCGGCGAGCGCCGCAAAGATGGTGTTGGCGTAGCTGAGCTGGATGTTCGAGTATTTGCGGACGATGTCCTGCGAGGACACCTGGAAGGTCCGGATCTCGGACTCCCGGGCCGAGGAGCCTGAATAGCCGTAATAGCCGGTGGCATAGTAGGAGCCGTCGCCGACCCGGCCCGAATAGTTGGGGTTGGCGGGCCCGAGGTTGGTCTGCTCGACCACCCGGAAGGCGCCGGGCAGGATGCCGTACTGGGCGGGCAGCAGGGTGTACCAGCCGGCCGCCAGGCCGGGGATGTTGTTCAGATAGACCCGCCGACCGGCGCCCGAGGTTCCGTAGAGGTCGCCGTAATTGGCCGAATAGATGGGATCGACGGCCGCGATGGGTGAATTGGAGAGGCCCGGAACGATGGCGTAGACCTGACGCTGGTCAGGATACTGGTAGCCATCGTTGCTGCTGAAGGGGTCGTTGTTGAACTGGCTGAGGACGTCGCGCGAGCCACCGGTTCCGGATACGAACTCATAGGCCACCAGGTCGCCGCCGCCGCGGACATCGACCGTGGCGCCGTCCTGCAGGGAGACATCCGCGCCGCCAAAGGCCAGGATCGCGGTTGGCGGTGCGGTGAGGGCGCTGGCGCCGGTGGGGCTGAAGAACCACTCGATGCCGTCTGTCGTGACGCCATAGGGAATGACCAGGCCGTCTGCCGAGACGCTGGTGATGCTGCCATCGGTGAGCACCACCGACTGGGTGACCGGCGCAAAGGTCGAGGTCACGCCGCTGATCGCCGAGGTGCGGGCCGTGTTGGAGCCCAGGGTCAGGCTGCCGAGGGGTACGCGGATGACGCCGCCCTGGACGATGTTGGCCGCCTGGATCAGCAGGTTGCCGCCGGCCGAATAGGGGGTCGAGGGCGTGGTCGTCGTGGACCGCTCGAAGGTGATCAGACCATCGGCCGCCGCCGAGGTGACCGAGAAGGTCGAGCCGGTGGTGGGGTAGAGCTGGGCGGCCCGGATGGTCAGGTTGCCGTTGACGGCCAGCTGACCGACCAGGGAGTTGGCCACCGTTGGATCGCCGACCCCGTAGGTCAGCTGATAGGGCTGGACGCCCGAGAACCGGACATCGCCGCTGGCATCCAGCAGGACCTCGCCGATGGAGCGGTCGAACAGCACCGCGCCGCTGACGTCGATGACATCGGCATGGAAGGCCGCGCCGAAGGTTCCGGGCGTGCCCGACAGGGGCGTCGAGACCGTCTGGATGCCGCTGTCGAACCGGATATAGGGCGCCCAGATGGCCATGGCGCCGCCGGACCGGATGATCGGGGCAAAGGTGTCGCGGGTGGCGGGATCGTTCAGGTCCTGGCCGTTCAGGCCGCCAAAGGGCCGGGAGGTCAGGAAGAAGGCGCGGTCCAGATGAAGATCGACATCGCCGACCGAGGTGATGCTGCCAAGCGCCTGGAGGGTCGAGAAGCCGGCCGTCTCGATCATGTCCGCCGAGATGGCGCCGAACACGGGATCGACGGGGTCGGTCTGGTAGAGGGTCGGGTCCAGAACGACCAGCGTGCCGCCCAGCGCCTCTTCGCTGCCGCCCTGGGCGCGGATGTCGGCGCCGCCAAGCGTGCCGCCGCTGCCCAGATAGAGGGCGCCGCCATTGCTCCAGACAGCCGTCTCGACATAGCCGGGCGAATCCCCGACCGGCGTGGTCTGGAGGGTGTCCAGCCTGACAAAGGTGTCTGAAACGCCCGACAGGTCCAGAACGGCGCCGCCTTCAGCCGTCACGGTCAGGCCGGCGCGGGCCGAGATGGGGTTCTGGCCGGCATAGACGCCGGCGCTGAGGGTGCTGGTGAACAGCAGATCGGTGAGCTGGGCGCCGGAGGCCGAGAGCAGGCTGCCGCCGCCGACCACGATCCCGTCGCGGACAGGGGTGAAGACATCGGTTCCAACGGCGCCGGCCCGGGGATTGATGATGCTGATGCCGGACAGATCCGTGATGCTGCCCGCAGCCAGCCGGACGCCCTCTTCGGCGCCCAGTCGTCCGGTCAGATAGACAGGAATCGACCCGGCAAGCTGGGCGTTGGTCAGGGTTCCCACGCCGGCGGCGTTTCTGTCGGTCTCGAAAATCCGGCCGCCGCTGCGGAAGGAGAAGAGGTCGGAAAGACCTGCGACGCCCAGCACGTTCGTGCCGGTGAAGATGGTCGGCAGGATGGAGACCTGCCGGATCGATCCGCCTGGCATGCGGATCAGGCCTTCATTCAGAAGACGGGAGACCGTCAGGGTCCCGCCGGCCTCATTGATCAGCGAGCCGCCCTGCTGGATGTTCAGCTCGATCGAGCCGCCGAGATTGAGGTTGATGGCCCGGCGATCCCAGGCGTCTGCCGCCTGGCCGGGCGACAGGACGCTGTAGAGATCGCCGCCATTGGCCAGACCCGTCAGGGCATTGGTCTGCTGGAGGGTCAGCAGCGGCGAGAACATCGACTGTGACAGGTTGAGCGTCTGGCCGTCGCCAATGGTGACGGTCTGGACGGCCAGCAGGGCGTGATAGCCGCCCAGCCGGTTGGTGAAGGTGTTCTCGATCAGGGCCGTCTTGTAGGAGACGATATCGTAGCTGGCGAAACCGGTGTCGGAGAAGAATTCCAGCGGCAGGTTGGTTCCGGTGCTGGCCGCTGCATCGCCAAAGCCGAACTCGGGTGTATGCAGGGTGAACTTGCCGCCGCCGTTGAAGCCGTGGGCCAGGATCTGGCCATCCAGGGTGACCCGGGCGTTGATCTTGTCCGGATTGACCGCGATGACGGCGTTGCCGCCGCCGTTCAGGATGGTGGTGACCCGGAAGCCCGGCACCGAACCGGCCGGGCGGTCGGCCGCCTCGGTCAGCTGGAAATAGGTCGTGTCATTGATCAGGCGCAGATCGCCGCCGGTGGCGGACAGGTCGAAGCTGCCATCGGCAAAGACATAACCGCCGCCGGAGACATCGATCAGGGAGCCTTCGTTCAGAAGGATACTGCCGCTGATATCGGTATTGACCTTGGGCGCGACGCCGCTGAGGGTTTCGGCCACGGAGGCCGTTTCCGCCAGCAGGCTGACCCGGGGCGCCGAGGTCAGGCTGATGGAGCCGCCGTCGATGAAGGCCCGGGTCTGGAGGTCTTCGGGCGCTGCGCCAAAGTCGTTCACCCACTGGCCGCGGGTGGACAGGATTCCATTGATGGCAATGTCGAAAGAGCCCAGCTGGGCGACCGTCGGTGTGACAACCGAGCCGAAGCCGGCATTGGTGGTCTCAAGGCTGATCTGGCCCGAGGCGGCATAGATGCGGCCGTCCACGGTGATGGACCGTCCGGTCAGGGCGTCGAAGATGGCGCCAGGCTGGAGCGTGACGTCGGCATTGGCTGCGACCGTCAGTCCGCCGCTGGTGGCGATGGTGATCTGTCCCAGCCCCATGGTCGACAGGGCCTGGGCCGAAAGCTGGATGGTTCCCAGCCGGCCGGTCGAGAGCATGGAGGCCGGATCGCGAGCGGTCGTGACCAGGTTGCCGTCGGCGTCAAAGGTGACGCTCTGGCCATAGACCAGGTCGGCGGGCAGGGACTCGATGTCGCCCTCATCCAGGATGGCGACATCGACGGCGCCGGACAGGTTGCCGTTGATGTCCCGGGCAAGGCCCTGGAGGAACAGGAAGCCGCCGTTGGGGAGTTGCGAGGTCGCGCCCTGCAGGCCGCGCAGGTCGCCATAGACGCTGCTGGTCCCGGTTCCGCGCTGGCCCTGATAGGTCTGGAGCGAGCCGGCGAAGCTGTCGGCGAAGATCGTCCCGTCCAGAGCCAGAAGCGAGGACTTGATGGTCAGGGAGCCGGCGTCCCGGCCTTCGGTATAGGCGCCGGCATAGACGGCGCCGGTCAGGAGCGGATTGGCGAAGGTGTCGGCGACGCCCCAGCGGGACTGGGCGAGGGTGTAGCCGTTATAGACGCCGATATAGGTGTCGTTGGGGTCGGCATAGGCGATATCCACCACCTGGCCCTGGGCATTGACCAGCTTGCTGGTCTGGACGAAGCCGGCTTCGTATTTCACCCAGCCGCCGGAGATATCGATGGAGGCGCCGGCCTTGATGATCACGTCGGGCGCGGTGAGAAGGGCGCCGCCGGCGCTGTAGCTCGAGACGCCCAGCGTGACATTGCCGCCGGTGGTCATCAGTTCGGAGACCTTGACCCCGACCTGCTGGTAGTAGCTTTCCGCCTCGATCAGCGGCGAGCCGACCCAGGCCACGCCGTCGTCCCGCACGCCGGACAGGCGCGGATCAACATAGACAAAGGCGCCGTTCAGGAACCCGTCCTTGTAGTTGGGCGTATCGCGCAGTTCGTTGCGCTTGACCGGCCGGATCAGGATGGAATTGCGCGAGGCCGGGATCAGGACGTCTTTCAGGCCTGCCGCGTCGATCACGGCGCCAGAGTCGACGAAGATCCGGGATGTGCCCGGCGCCTGGGAACCGGGAACGGTCAAGGCGCCGGCGTCGGCGCCGATCGAGATCTCGCCGCTGGGGGCATAGATCAGGCTGTTGGCGCCGATCTCGATCCGGGAGGAAGCGTCGCCGATATCGATCCGCGAGGGCTTGAAGGCCGCTACCGACACCGGGTCCTGCGGGATGGTTTCCTTGCTGTCGTCGGGAGTCACCGAAATGGTGCTGCCGGCGCCCAGCTTGATGTCACCGGCATTGACGGCGATGAAGCCGTTGCGGGCGACACTGGTGGTGGCGTTCAGCACGCCGTCCTGCACGACGGCGCCATCGACGGTCGCGCCGAGGGACAGATAGCCGCGCTCGGACTCAATCAGGCCCGTGGCTGTGTTGTAGACATAGCTGCCTGCGGCGTCGCGGCGGTTTTCCGACCGGGCGATGAAGCCGCGGACGTCGGGGTCAAGGCTGTCGACCCGGCCTTCGGACCGCTCCAGGGTGATCTGCCGCCCGGCCTGGAGGGAGACCTGGCCTTCCGTGGCCGTCAGGTGGCCGGAATTGATGACGCGCGGACCGGCGAGGAAGACAAAGCCGCCGTCGCCGCTGTTGATCTCGGCCCCGGCCTCGACAACGATGTCGCCTTCGCGGGTCGGGTCGTAATTGGCCAGGTCCACGGCCTGGGCGGAGAAGGTGTAGGCGCTGGCCTTGGTGTCTGCCGAGGCCTGGTCGGCATAGCCCAGCAGCCCGAAATTGAGGAATTCGTTGTTCCGCTGGCGGATGGTCAGGGGGCCGCCTGTCAGGTCGATCGCGCGGCCGATTTCCAGGCTGGTGGCGACCAGGGAATAGGCGTTGATCTGGGCCGTTCCGCCGAAGATCACGCCGTTCTGGTTCAGGATCAGGACCGTGCCGTCGGACTTGATGGCGCCGAGAATCTGGCTTGGCGACAGGCCCCTGGACGGATCGCGAAGGCCGGTCAGGGGATCGAGCTGTCCGACGACGCGGTTGAGGGCGACCCAGCCGGTCTGGGCCACGCCGTCCTGTTTCTGGTTGAAGACCAGGGTGGTGTCGCGGCCGATATTGAAGGTTTCCCAGGAAAGGATCGCCTGGGACTTGGTCTGGTCGATGGTGACCTGGACACCGCCGGTGACGGTGGTCTGGACCGGCGCGCTGGCGCCGTCCCAGGTGCTGAGGCCGGTTGGGTCGTCCACCGCCAGCAGCGGGTTGTTCACGGGATCGAGGCCGCCGACCACCAGGCCGTTGGGAACCAAAAGGCCCGCACGGGCATAGGCCGTCTCGCGCGCAGCCTTCTGGGCCTGGGCGGCCAGGTCGAGGGCCGCCTGGGAGCGGGTCTGGTTGACCAGGGCCCGGGCGCTGGCCGATCCCATGCTGTTGGCGCCCTGGGGACGGGGAGTCGGGCGAGGCGTGGTGATGGCGGCCGTATTGCCAAGGCCGGCCGCGGCGCGCAGGCCCGACGCGGTCTGGGCCTGGGCCGTGCCGGCGCCGACAGCGCCGACCCCGACGGCCAGGAAGGCGACCATGCTGGCGCCGTGCAGCAGACGACGACGCAGGGCGGAGGATCCGGCGATGGAGGCTGTGGGCGTCATCGAGGTCTCTTCAGCAGTCTGGGTCGTGTCACGGCGCGGCTTGTGCATGATCAGGATCCGGCAGGGGGCGTTGTCGCGGCTTCGGGGGCAGGGGTGGATGCAGGCGCGGGCTCCGGCGGCGCGGCGGCGCGAGCGTCACATCTGAGGCCATAGGCCCGGTCTCCGTAGCCCTGGACAATGTTCTCCAGCTCTACACGCTTGAGGCCGAGGAAAGGTTCCATCCTGCCGATGACATCCAGAACCTTGATGGAACCATAGGCGTCGAGAACCTCGGCAGTCAGGGCCTGAAGCTTGTCATTCTTTTCCTGGCAGCCGGCCATGGTGGCGGTCGCCTGGTCGGCCTGGGCTTTCCAGCGATCGCGGTCCGCCGTCAGGTCGCGGGCCTTGGCCGCTTCCTGTTCGTAGGCCGCCCGATAGCGCTCCAGCTCCAGCTGCATCTGCTGGGCGGGGGTCAGGGGCGCTACGGTGGTTGCCGCCGCCCTTGCCGGGGTCGGGGCGGTTTGTGCGAGGGCTGTTCCGGCCATCGCCGCCGAAAGGGCCAGGGCCATGAGGACGCGGGTCATCGTCAGAATCCGATCAGGATGTCGAACTGGGTGACGTCGATCTGCAACGGCGGACCGGACACTTCATTGGCGCTGAGCCAACGCAGGGAGACCAGGGTGTTGTCATGGAGGGCGTAGGAGCCGGACAGGAAATAGCCCTGGGCGTTGGTGCCGCCGAGATGGAACTCGTTGTCGGTATAGGCGTCCAGAACAGCGTCGGTCTCGAGGTAGCGATAGCCGGCCGCGACATTCCACTGGCCGCGCTGGCGAGGTTCGCCATAGCCAAAGGCGCCGCGCACCATCCAGCCGGTGTCGCCGGTATCGAGCCGGGCCTTCTTGTCAGGGGCCGTCGCCGCGCAGGGGTTGACGTTGCCGGCGGCGCTGGGGGTCAGGTTGTTGACCGGCAGGCCAAAGGGCGCATAGCGGCAGATTTCGGACTGATCATAGGCCAGGTTCCTGAGGTACTGGGCCTCGCCCGAGACCTTCAGGCCATCCTGACCGATCTTCCAGTCGACCCCGGCGATCAGGTCGAGGACCTGATATTCAAAGCCAAGGCCGACATATTGCGGCTGGGCGTAGTTGAGCGGGTTGGCCGGATCCGGAATGATGTCCCGCAGCAGGAACAGGGTATTGCCCTTCTGCATGTAGGCCGGACGAGAGGTGTCGGTGGAGCAGTCGGTGTTGCCGTTGACCAGGGAGCAGGGCTGCGACAGGGCGCCCTGGACATTCTGGAAATCGTAGTAGGCCAGATCGGCGTGAACCTTCAGGCGCTCCGACTTCCAGGCCGCGCCGACCTGGGCGCCGATCAGCCACTTGGTGTTGCTGTCCGCCTTGAAGGTGCTGTTCTGCGGGAAGTCGCCGTTGCTGTATTCCAGCGGGAAGCCGCCAAGCGTCATCCGCAGGTCAAGACCGGTGGCGTCCTCGCCGCCGTTGGTGGCCAGCTTGAGGGCCGCGCCGTCAAAGTTCAGGTCGCGGTCGTAGAGAAGGTCGGTGCTGACAAACGGGTTGGGCATACGGCCGGCTATGCCGGTGGCCCAGGTGGTCGGGCTGATGGCGACATAGGCCTGGTCCAGCCAGAGATCCTTCTTGGCGAAGCCATTGCCGAAGGCCTCGCTGGTGGCGGTCGGCTCGTTGTTGCCGCCAGTGGCGATCCGGACGCCGACGGTCACATTGTCGGTAATCCTGGCCTTCAGGCCCAGCCGGACCCGCAGGGACAGGTTGTCCAGGCGGTCCTCGCGGGTGTTGAGGAAGGGCAGGCCGTTGGGGTTGGTGACCGGGTTGATGTCGGTCGGGCCATTGGCGTTGAAGCGGGCGAAGTCCAGGAACTCGCTGGTGTTGCTGTCGGCATAGGTTTCCGCCTGGGCGCGGACGCGGAAGTCGCCGCTCCATTCCAGACGGTTGATCCATTCCGGCAGGGCTTCCGGCAGGGCCCAGCGCTGGTCCTTGACCTCGGCCAGGACTTCATTGCGGATTTCCTCGCGCAGCTGGGCCTTGACCACTTCCGGAACATAGGTGACGCGCTGCGACCCGGGGGATGCCGGCGGCAGGGCCGCCTGGGGCGCGGTGGCGATCGGCGTGGCGCTGCGCGCCTGGTCCGCTTCGCTTTGCGCCTGTTTCATCAGGGCGTCTGCGTTTTCCTGGGTGATGGTTCCCTGGGCCACCAGAAGGCGGATCAGGTTGACCATGACGCTTTCCGAGGGCTCGGACTGGGCGAAGGCCGGGGCGGCGAAACCGGCCGCAATCGCCAGGGCGCAAAGGCCCGTGGCGATCCGGCGGCGGGAGGAGGCGTTCGTCTGGGTCATCTCAACTCTCCAACGCAGCACGGGCCGCGCCAAGGCTTGCGGGGCGCATCATGACTTGCGCCCGCGAATGGTGGTTCTCTGGGGAAACTGGGTGCCGGCGGGCGGCGGCTCGTCGAGCCGCATGCCCTGCAGTGCGGCCAGAACCTGTTGATCGGTCTTGGCGTTGCCGCTGGTCTTGCTGAGCGAGGCCCGGGTGACCCGGCCGCTGCGGTCGAGGGTGATCAGGACTTCCATGCTGAAGACCAGCCGGTTGACGCGGCTGTCGGATTGCAGCGCCTGTTGCAGGGCGCCGCTCATGTAGCGTCGGTAGGCCGCATCGCCGAAGCTGCCGCCCGCCGTCGCACCGAGGCCCTGGGGCGAGCCCAGCACCACGCCGCCGCCGCCGGAGCCGGCCTGGATTCCGAAGTTGTCGCTGCCCGCCTGGGCGGGACCCGCGATGGTCAGCTGCTTGGGCGCCTCCTGGGGCGTATCCTGCGGCTTGGGCTCCTCGATCGACTTGTCCGGCTCTGGCGGTCTGGGCTCGGGCGGCTTGGGCGGCGGCGGCGGGGGTGGCGGCGGCTGCAGGGTAATGGTCTGGATCGGTGGCGCAGCGCGGCGCGTGCCCGTCGTCTGACCATTGATCAACCACCAGACGCCAAGGGCGATCAGCAGGATGACACCGACGATCACCGCCGGTGCGATCAGCCGCCTGGGCCCCTTGTTGTCGTACTCGTCCTCCATGACTCGACATTCTCCGGCCTGGCGCTCAGCCCTGTTGGGGTTTGCCGGTCACCAGACCGACCTGGTTGAGATCCAGGCGGCGAAGCAGGTCGAGAACCTCCATCACCCGCTGGTACTGGACCGTGGCGTCGCCCTTGACGACCACGGGGAAGTCGGGATTCAGCGATTTTTCGGTCCGAAGCCGGTCCTCCAGTTCGCTCAGGGTCACCGGATAGGCGTCCAGGAAGATATCCCCGGTTTCGCTGACGGTGATGGCCTTGGTCTTGGGCTTGGCCAGGCTGGCGGCCGAGCTGGCCTTGGGCAGGTTGACCTTGATGCCCTGAACCGAGGCCGTGGTCATGATGATGAAGATCACCAGCAGCACATAGGCCAGGTCGAGCATCGGGGTGATGTTGATATCGTCGTAGGGGGCGTCTTCTTCCTGGGCCTTCACGGCAGCCTCCTAGTGGCCGGCGCGGGTGGAACCGCGCTCGGAATAGAGTTCGGAGACCCGCGTGATGAACTCGTCGACGAACACGTTCATGTTCGCGGAAATGTTCCGGTTGCGGATGAGGATGTAGTTGTAGCCGAACAGGGCCGGGATGGCGACGCCGAGGCCGGCCACCGTCGCCATCAGGGCGGCCGAGATACCGGGCGCGATGGCGTTGATGTTCACGTCGCCGGCGGCGGCGATGGCGGCGAAGGTGATCATGACGCCGACCACCGTGCCCAGCAGGCCCAGGAACGGGCCGCCGGAGATGGCGATGGTCAGCCAGACCAGGTTGCCGGAGAGCTTCTGGCTTTCCCGGGTGAGGGTGGCGTCCATCAGGGCGCGGATGACGTTGACGCCTTCGGCATAGAGAACGACCGAACCATCGACGCTGCGGCGGCGGATTTCATCGGCGCCTTCCCGATAGATACGGGCGATGGAGGAGTTCTGGCGAAGCCGGCCCTCGACCTCGCCGATCTTCAGGGGGTCGCCGCCCGCTTCGCGGTACATCCGCAGGAAGGCGTTGTTCCCGCTGTCGACGGTGTTGGCGTAGAGAATCTTGGTCACGATCACCAGCATGGAGATCACGAACATGACCGCCAGGATGGCGATGACCACCCAGGCGTCGACGGTGAGGTTGGAGAAGATGATGCCGAAGTAGCCGCCATGGCCGCCAGACTGCTTCTCATCGGCGCCGGCCACGACCAGCTTGGAGGCCGGGCCCTGGGCTGCATAGTCTGCGAGGGCCTTGGCCGGCGAGCGCGCCACCTTGGAGATCCGGATCTCGTCCATCTCGCCGACGAAGCCGGGGAGGGTTCCGCCAGCCAGGTCGCCGCCGAAGGCGATGGGGCCGTTCATGGCCGGCAGTCGGCCCGAGGTCGTTCCGACGCTGGCGCCGTTGACATAGAGGGTGATCGTCTCGGTCTCGCCGTCGGCCGACAGGGAGATCAGGGTCCATTGCGAGCCCTGGACCGCCTGGTCGCCGGCGGCGCGCTTGCCGCCGAGGGAGACGTAGGGAAGCCCGGCGTCCAGCCCGACGACGACCTGGTCACGGGCAAACAGGACGCCCGTGGCGTTGGCGGCAGCCGGCTTGATCCAGGCGCTGAAGGTCAGGGAACCGCCGGCCTCCGTGGCGAGGGACGGCGAGGGGCCGACCGCCAGGGCGGCGCCCTGGAAGCGTCCGGCTGCGCCGATCACGCCATTGGGAGAAATTCCGGCGGCGGGCGCCAGGGCGTTGTTGGCATAGGCGGTCTTGTCCTTGACGGCGGTGTCGGCCGCATCATCGAAGTGGAAGACCAGGGTGTAGTCAGGATCGAAGGTGGCGGCGGCGTCGCCGGCCTTGGGCGCATCCTTGTTGCCGTAATAGAGCCAGATCTTCTTGGTCGAGTTGGCCGGGAAATCCGCCACATCCACCCAGATGTTCGCGACGCCCAGCTTGGGGTCGAAGGATTCGACATAGTAGGCCAGGGGCTTGTTGTCTTCGGTGGCGAACCGCAGGTCAGTACCGTCCGGCTTGGCGTCGGCGAACTGGAAGTTGCCGCTGTGCAGACGCACCAGGACCGCCGTCCGGCCGGGCGGGGTGATGATCCCGGCGCCCTTGGGCGAGGCGTCCAGGACGAACTCCTTGCGATAGGGCCATGCCTTTTCCCACCAGCTGCTTTCGGCCGCGAAGGCCGGAACGGCGGTGAGGCCAAGGCCAAGGGCGATCAGGCCCAGAAGCCAGTTTCGCATCGGAGACTTCCTTTGGTTGCTCGCCTGGATCACGTCAGAATTCCATTTTCAGGCTGAAGGAGACCCTGGGATCATCGGCCCGGGTCGCCAGGGTGTCGGACATGGGCAGACCGATAAGCAGGTCGCCGTACAGATAGCGGAGGAGCTGCAGCCGGGCGCCGAGGCCCACGCTGATCAGCGAAGAGGAGGCGTCCTGGTCCGGCAGCGGCTTGATGACCCAGGTCTGGGCGCCATCGACGAAGGTGTAGAAGCGCCAGTCATCGACGAACCGGGAGACCACTTCGCCCAGCATCGGCGAGAGGTTCGGGGTCCGCAGCTCTGCCGAGGCGAAGACGCCGTTGTCGCCCACGGTTTCCGACTGCAGATAGCCCCGGACGGTGGTCAGGCCGCCGGCTGAAAACTGTTCGGCGGAAATCAGCGGTTGGTCGGACAGCTGGCCTGACAGGCGCAGGAACACCGAGGTGCCGTCCTTGAGCGTCTGGGTATGGTCCCCATCGAGGTTCAGATGGACGAAATTGGCGGTCGCGTAGGCGCGCTTGTCGAAATAGTCCGACGAATCGCTGCCGATGCCGCGCAGACCGGCCGAAACGCTGACCGTCAGGTTGCTCGAGGAGACGTCATCCGACCGGTTGATGCCATAGGCGCCGGTGATCGGCACATAGCGGATCGGCGATTCCAGGGGCGCGGCCGACGTCGATCCCAGGGTGATGGTCTCGTCGAAGTTCTTGTAGTCGAGGCCGACGGTCAGGGATTGCGAGGCTGAACCCAGGGGCGGCAGCTGATAGATGCCGCGCACGCCGATGGAGTAGCCCTTGCCCAGCACGCTGGCGCCGCCAAGGCTGGCGATGTCGCTGTTGGAATTGTAGCCGAAGACCAGCACCGTCCAGGGGGTGCCCCAGACCGGCGCCAGATAGGAGCCGGCGAAGACTTCGGAATCTTCCTTGCGGTTGGGCGCCACCAGATAGGTGGCTGACACCGCGTGACCCAGTTGCCAGAGATTTGAGAACCGCAGGGTGCTCGAGACCCGCTCTTCGGTCGTGCCCTGGGCGTGGTCGTTATTGGCTTCAACGGTCGCATGGATCGGCGGAGTCTCGGTGACCTTCAGGTCGATATCGATGGTGCCCGGCACCTTGCCGGCCCGCAGGACCGGGGTCACCCGGCGGTCAGGGTTGCGGTTGACGTCGCTGATCTCGGCCTGGGCCGCTGTGAAGTTGGGGGTCTTGCCCTCGACGATGGAGGGGATCTGGCGCTTGATGACTTCTGGCGAGAAGAACTTTGCCCCCTCGACGCGAAGCCGCCCGACCGGCGCCTCCAGCACGGCCAGCTTCACGACCCCGGCGTCGGCCCGCTGCGGCGGGATCTCGACGACCACGGACTGATAGCCCTTGGCGTGGTAGGCCTGTTCCAGGGCCTCGCGGGCCTTGTCCACGTCGGCGGGGATACGGCCGGGGCCCATGAAGGGATAGACGGCGGCCTCGACCTCGATGGGTTTCAGCAGGGTGTTGCCATCCACATCGAAGGCCTCGATGTCGAGGGTCGGGACCGGCTCGGGCGCCGGGGCTGGTTGCGCGACGGCGGCTGGCGCCTGGTCGGGTTGCGGCTCGGGCGCTTCCTGCGCCAAGGCTCCGCCCGCCGACGCGAAGACGGCCGCGCTGGCGAACAGCATGAGACGCAGAGCGCCTGTTTCACTAACTAACGTCATGGATCGCCCACACCAGCGCGGAGGTTGCGATCGGCAACCTCATCGCGGCTGGTCCGGGCTTAAAGCAGAGTATAGCGGATGGCAAGTTGGTTTGGATTGAGATTAAAAGTTCCACAAAAGAGTATTGAAAAAATGCAACGGGCAGATTGTGTGACGATAAAATGTCACTTGCATGAATGTTTGGGCAAATTCGGTGGCTTGACCACGCCTGCATCCCTGTCCCGGACGATTCTCGTTGCGCTTGGCTCCTGATAGTTCGATGAATCTTGAAGTGTTTCCCGCCCTGGCGGCCACGACCCTCGGGTTTCCTGCCGGATGGCTGGCCTGGCAGGTCTGTCGCCGACTGACCGGCGGTCGCCCGGTCCCGGATGCATGGCGGATCGGCCTGGGTCTGGCGGCCCTGTTCCTCTGGGGCGCGCTGGCGGGCCCCGATGGCTGGCTGTTGGCGGCGACCCTGTTGCTGGGCTGGACCCTCGCCACCCTGTCCCTGATCGACATGGCCACGTTCCGCCTCCCGAACCTGCTGACCTATCCGCTGATCCTTGCGGGACTGATCCTGTCCGGCCTGTTGCCGGGCCCCGATCCGGTCGGGCATCTGGTCGGCGCCGCCGCAGGCTATGGCGCCCTGGCCCTGGTCGCCCTGGTCTATCGCCGGGTCCGGGGTCGCGAGGGTCTGGGGCTGGGCGACGCAAAGCTCATGGCGGCAGGCGGAGCCTGGCTGGGCTGGCAGGCCCTGCCGACGGTGCTGCTGGCGGCCTGCGCCTGTGCGATCCTGTGGATCGGTTTCGAGAGGGTCCGGCGACACAGCCTGTCGGCAAGCCAGCCCATCGCTTTCGGCCCGGCGCTTTGCGCGGGCATCTGGCTGGTCTGGCTCTTCGGGCCGCTACAGCCTGTTCCGGTCTGAATTGACTCCATCAGACCGCAACAGGCGCAGACTGAAGCGGTCTGAGCCTGGCGCGATCCGATAGCCGCGTCGCCCCCGCCGGACCATGGTCCGGCAGCGCCGTCAGTTGAGGTTCCGCACCCAGTAGGGACGATCCGGATTGCCGGTCAGTTCGACGATCACGCTGCGGGTGGCCTGACCACCGCGACCGTCCCGTGCGATGACGTCCACCGTCATGGCGCGGCCCTTGAGATCCTTGTCCCGGGCGATTTCCAGCGCCGTCCTCTGGCCGGCCAGTTCCCGCTGGCGAGTCAGGACATCGGCGCTGTCCGATCCGCCGCCCAGCATCACGCCAATCGCCAGGGGATGGGCCGTCTCCGCGCTGAAGCCGCCGCTGTTTCCGAAGAACACGGTCACGGCCGGTTTCAGCCGGGCGAAGATTTCCGGCCGCATGCCGGCGATGAGGGCCAGTTCCCCGACGCTCTGCATGGCTTCATTGCGGGGTCGGGCGGCGCCGGGCGGATAGTTTGCGGACTCGGCGCCGAAGTCGCGGGGCTCGTCATCGTCATCACGCCAGTCGAGAAAGGCGTCCGTCAGACGGTCCAGATCCTCCCCTTCCGCGCCGGCTGCCTCGAACATGTCCCGGGCCTGGACGTCGGTGATGGTGTTGAGCGGAATCTTTCCCCGCTCGTCGGACACCGTGATGTCCAGGCTGGCGCCGTTGAAGGTCTGGGTCCGGGTGCGGCCATCGATGGGCCAGCGCTCGCCGCGGCCTTCAACGGCCATTCCATGGACCGCCATGACCACGCCGGCGTCGGCGGCGGCCAGCAGGCTGGCGCGGGTCACGCGGGCCTCCAACCCGCGCTGCGCCGAGCGGTTCGAGGTCAGAAGGTCCAGGGAAATCAGGGCGAAGACAGCGATGGCGGCGACGGCCGCCACCATGGCATAGCCCTGATCCCGGCGGTTCACGGGACGGGCCGCGGAGGCCAGGGTGAGGCGCCGGCGGACTGCATCCTGGCTCGCAGTTCGGCGGTGATGGCCTCCGCATCGACGGGGGAGCGGACGACCCGAAGGGTCAACAGGACCAGAAGCTCGGTCCGCTTGACCGTATTGGTGTGATTGCCAAACAGGGCGCCGACGACCGGGATCTGGCTGAGCAGTGGAACGCCGTCCCGGCCCCTTGTCTTCACCTCCCGGATCAGGCCGCCCAGGGCGATGGTCTGGCCATCCTGGGCCACCACGGTCGTGGCGATCTTGCGCTGCTGGATGGTCGGGGAGTTGATGGTCGAGGTGCCGGTCTCGGCCACGTCGCTGACCTCCTGGGAGATGTCGAGCAGAACCGATCCGCTGCCATTGACCCGGGGCGTAACCTTCAGGATCACACCGGTTTCACGATACTCCACCGAGTTGACGATGGGGGCGTCGGGGGTCTGGGTGCTGACGGCCGAGGCTGTCACGACGGGAACCTCGTCGCCCACCTGGAGCACGGCCGTCTGGTTGTTCAGCACCATCAGCTTGGGCGCCGAGACGACATTGATGTCGGTGACCTCATTCAGGGCGTTAAGGGTCGCCTTGATGTCGGTTCCGTTGGTGAAGAGATAGGAAAAGCCCGGGAAGATCTGCGTCGGGCTGGATGTCTTGCCTTCGGTCAGGGAGACGCGATCGCCGCCCGAACCCAGCTGCCACTGCACGCCATAGCGGAGATTGTCGTTGAGGCTGACCTCGGTGATGGCCGCTTCGATCAGGACCTGGACGGGGGGAATGTCCAGCTTTCGCAGGGCGTCCTCGATGACCGAATATTCCCGGGGCGCGCTGAAGACGATGACGGCGTTGTTCTGGTCATCGCTGGTGATGGTCACAGGGCCGGTGTCGCCGCCGAGATTGAGCTGGGCGCCGCCGCCGCGGGCCGCGGACTGGCCCATGGACTGGGGCAAAGCGCCCTCCGGGGCAGGGACCGGGGTGGCTGCTGTGGCGGAGCCCACGCCGGTCGGAGCGGCGCCCGTTGCGCCGCCGGCCGAAGCCGATCCGCCAAAGGCCCTGACCAGGGTGGCTGACAGGTCCGAAGAGCGGCCGTTCTGGACGCGGTAGACAAACAGGCGGCGTTCGGCGCTCTCGCCCGCCCGGTCGAGCACCTCGACCCAGCGGCGGACATCCTCAAGATACTGGGGCTGGGCGGAGATGGCGAGAATGCCGTTCAGCCGCTCCATGGAGATCAGGCGGACGAGGCCCGCCGTCGGGGCCTCGGGGCTGTTGATCAGCTTTTCCAGCTCCGGCGCGATCAGTCGGGCGTCGGTGCGTTGCGGCACATAGAGGGCGAAGGACATGCCGCGCAGCCAGTTGACGTCGAACTGCGCAACCAGGTCGCGGACCGCCTTTCTCTGGCGCGAGGTGCCCGACACCAACAGGCTGTTGCTGCCAGCGTCGGCGGAGGTGATGGCCCCGGGGATGATGGGGTCGAACAGCCGCTTCATCTGCTCGGCATTGACGAACTGCAGGGTCAGGGTCTCGTTGCCGAAGCCGGCCTGATCCTCGGTGATCACCTCGGCCTGGCTGCGGGAATCCGACAGCGGCTCGATGCCATAGACCCCGCTGCTGCGGCGGGTGAGGGCCAGGTTGGCGGCGCGAAGGGAGTCTTCGAACATCACCAGGAGATCGGCCTTGCGGACGGGGGTGGCCGTGCGAAGGGTGACGAAGCCTTTTGCCTGGGGTGACAGGGTGTAGGTGAGGCCGAGGATATCGGTCATCACCAGTTTTGCGGCCGAGGCCACGTCCACGCCCTGGAGGTTGAGGCTGATATCGCCCCGGCGGTTGGTGACGACGGGTGGCGAGGCCATGGGCGCCGGCCGGCCGCTGCCGGGGACAATCGTGGTCTGGACAGCCGGGTCCGGCGGCGTCGGCGCCTGGGCCAGAACGGGCGCGGCGCCCAGGGGGACGGACAGTGCCAGCGCCAGTCCGAGGCGATGAAGGGGCTGGATCATCTTCATTCGTCCTCGTTGATCTCGTCGTCGCCGGTCGCACCAGCGCCTTGCGCCGGCGTGGCCGCCGAAGCAGTGACGGTCAAGCGCTGTCTGTCAGGTCCCCGTGTCAGCAAGACGGCGTCGGCGCCGATACCGGCGAGCCGCCACCCTTCGACCGACTGTCCGACGCGGAGCAGCGTCGCCGTCCCGTCGGATCGACGGATCAGGGCGGCGCCATAACCGCTGGTCCTGGCGACGCCCGCGAGGGAAAGGCCCGAGCCATCGCCGGCAGCGGCGGCCGAGGCCCTGTCCGGCGCAAACAGCGCTCCGGCGGCCTGGTCCTCGTCGGCGATCAGCGGCTGGGGCTGCAGGACCGGCGCCCGGCGCGGCAGAACGAGGATTTCGTCCGGCAGGTTGACGGCGGCAGGCGCGGCAATCTGGGCCACGGCCAGGACGATCAGGGCGATACAGGCTGATACGGGCATGGGGGCGTCACGGAGTCCCGACAGGGGACTGGACCGGGGCCTGGCCCGGGGACTGGCCCGGGGCTGGCCGGGGAGCCTGTCGCCGGGCTGAGACGTCGATCCGGACGTCGACAGGTCCGGCCCGTCCGGTTTCGAAGGCGCGCTCTGCCGCCACGGCAAAGTAGTCAACCACGACATAGGGTTCCTCATTCTCCAGCCTTTCGAGGCCGGTCTTGAGCTGGGCCTCTGTAAGGCGCAGATCGATGCGGGCCGCCACCCAGCCTTTGCGGGCGTCGGCCGCAAGATCCTGGACAGAAGTGATTTCTGCGCCGAGGGGCGTAAACACGGCGGTCAAGCGCTCTCTCAGCAGATCCGAGCCCGCAGCATCCGTCGGCGCAAGGATGGCGTAGCGCCCGGCATCCCTGGCCTGCCGGTCAAGCTGGGCGCGCCAGACGGGAAACCCGGCCAGGACCCGCTGGTTGCGGCTGTAGGTGGCCATCAGGCGCTCGCGTTCCTGGGCCCGCTCGCTGAAGCCGGCCAGGATCGGCGAAACCACGCCCAGCCACACGACGGCCAGCACCAGGACCAGCAGGCCGATCGCCACCAGCTTCTGTTCGCGGTCCGAGAGCGGCCTCATGGCGCGGACCTCACGACAGCGGAAACATCAAAGGGGCGATTTCCCCCGGGCTGGGCCGTGGGCTGGGGACCCTCGAGGGATCCCTTGGCCTCGCTGAACCGGGGATCGGCGCGCAGGGCCGTCAGGACATCGACGGATGGAGACCGGAAGCCGGTCAGGCGCACGGCCTTGCCGTTCCAGGCCAGTCGATGAACCCAGGCGCCAGCCGGCATGACCTCGGTGAGGGTCGACAGCAGGCGCATCGGCGAGCTGGCCTTGCGGCTGTCCAGCAGGCTGCGGCGGTCGATGTCCTCCGCGGCGGCGGTTCGCTGGAGCCGCAGACCGGCCGATGCGGCCGGCCTCTGTTCCTCGACCAGACTGCGGAGTCGGGCGGTCTGGTCCATGTCGCGATAGATCAGCAGAAACACATTGATGGCGATCAGGGCCGCGACGGTGATCCCCCAATAGAGCCGCCTGAGACTGAGTTCCGAGCCGCTGTTCAGGGCCGGCAGGAGGTCGAGATCGCTGTCTGCCGTCAATAGCGCCACCGGCTCCAGGCCAAAGCTGCGGGCATGGTCCAGGGCTGACAGGGTTTGCGCGCGAGAGGCGGCGGCCAGGCGCACGGTCTGGCGATTGCGCAAAGGATCGCGCTGGACAACCGCCATGGCATGAACCGCCGTTCCGGACGGGAAGGGCATCAGCCGGTCCAGATCCAGGGCCACCAGACGCGCCGTATCGTCCCGGGACAGGGCCGGAAGTTCGATCTCCCGCACCAGGGCCTGGCCTGGCGCCAGGCGCAGGACGACCTTGCGGGGCTTGGCGAGGGGCGCATCCAGCCGGGCGCCCAGTTCCCCGTTGCGGGTCAGGCGATAGCCATCGGCCGCAGGGGTCTGCGTCGCCTCGGTCGTGTCCGCCTTGCGGGGCCGAAACAGTGTTGGCGCAAGGCTGCCCAGCTGCCCGGTCCACCAGCCAAACCCCTGCTGGAGCCATTGTCCGATCAGGGCGACGTCGGCGTTGAGAAGGTCCTTGAGGGTCATGACTGCCCCCGGCAGAGACCTGTGGCGCGGTTCAGCAGGCAGGCGGCGCCGACATCGGCGGCCGGACGGATCAGCAGGTCCGGCCAGACGCGTCTGTCGCCCGGCTGGAAGTTCACGCGGACGCGGACCAGCCTGGGCGGTTCGGGAAGACTGTCCCAACGGTCGCGCCAGGCCGGCCGGGGATCGATGGACCAGGGGCCGAAATAGGCCAGATCCAGCGACCTGACATTGGTCAGCATGACGGTTCGGGCGGCGCCGTGGGACAACAGCAATTCGCCTTTCGCGGACAGGCTGAGGGTCTGGCGGACGATCTGGCCATCGCTGGCCGGGCTGACGGGGCCGAGAAAACCGGCCTGGGTCTTCCCGCCTTCAAAGTCCACATAGGGCGCACTGGCGTCATAGCGGGTGGCCGGGTAGGCGCGCTCCAGACGGCTGCGCAGGGTCGCCTGGGCCAGATCGATGGATTCCCCGGTCGCGGCGTCCTGTTCCAGTCGCTCCCAGACCCGGTGTCCGCCGCTGACGCCGGTCATCAGCATGGCGCTGACCATCCCGAGGATCGCCAGGCTGACCAGGGCCTCGATCAGGGTGAAACCGTCCTGCCGCCTCATCTCAGGGCGCCTCATCTCAGGTCGCCTTGGGTCAGTCGGAGGGTGCGAAGGGTCACGAGGTCCCGATCGCCGTCCTGGAGACGCACCGACACGGTGACCAGGGCCAGGTCGCCGGCGGTGCTGGAGGCAAGTCCTGAGGGCTGGCGTTCGATGACAGTCCGCCAGACGAAGGGCGGCTGGGTTCCGGAGGCGGACCCCAGCGGGACCGGCCGGCTGTCGCCGGCTTCGGCCAGGCGAGACTGGGCAATCAGCAGGGCCGTCCGTCGCGCCTCCACCATGCGGCCGCGCGAAACGGAGTCGGCCAGCACCCGGTAGGCCATGCCCATGACCGCTGCGACGATGGCGGCCGCAATGAGGGTTTCGATCAGGATGGAGCCGCGCTCGGATCTGCTCACGTCCCGGCCTCCTGTCGAAGGCCTTCAACAGCGCGGCCCGTGCCGGGGTCGAGAGACAGTATTCTTTCCCCCGCCGGTCCGCGCAGCGACAGGGCGGCTGCGACCGGCGCTCTGCCGTCGGGATCAAAGGACAGGGCCTGGACCGACATGGATAGCAGGACATCCGGCGGCAGGGCGCGGCGCTCGGCGCCGGTCCAGCCATAGGCCCGTCCATCGGCGGCGACGGCAAAGGTCACCGGCTGTCCGCGTCGGATGGCATCGCCCCGCGCCAGGGCGAGGTCCGCGACCAGGGTGCGGGCCTGATGACGCAGGGACTGGGCCTGGATGCCGCGGGCGATGTTGGGGAAGGCCAGCCCGGCGATCAGTCCTGCGATGGCGAGCACGACCATGGCCTCCAGCAGGGTGGCGCCCCTCTCGGACGCATCACCAGTTGCCGACATCCCGGGCCTCGCCATTGCCGCCTTCCGCCTTGTCCGAGCCAAGCGAAAAGACGTCGGCTTCACCATGGCGGCCGGGAACCCGATATTGATAGGCCTCGCCCCAGGGGTCGGTCAGTCCGCCGGCCTTCTGGAGATAGGGGCCGTTCCAGGTGGTCGCCGCCGGGGTCGGGGTCATCATCGCCTTGAGCCCCTCTTCCTGGGTCGGATAACGGCCGACATCGAGACGAAACAGCTCCAGGGCTGCAGCAATGTTCTGGACCTGGACCTTGGCGGTCTGGCTCTTCGAACTGCCGAGGTACCGGATCACCTGGGGCGCCACAATGGCGGCCAGCAGGCCCATGATGGCCAGCACCACCAGCAGCTCAAGCAGGGTGAAGCCGGATTCGCCATCGCGGCGGCGGTTTGATTGTCCGGGGGTCATGGGGCCAGTGCCAGATCGTTGAAGCCAAGAATGGCGGACATGATGGCGGCTATCACAGTCGCCACCATGGCGCCCATCATTACAGTGATGGCCGGTGTCAATATCGTGACAAGCCGTTGGACGGCGGTCCTCACGTTTCGGTCCAGCACGTCGGCCAGCCGGGTCAGCATCAGGCCCAGCTGGGCGGTTTCCTCGCCGGTCCGCAGGAAACTCAGGGCCATGGCGGGGAAGACGCCGGCGGCGGCCAGGGGCCGGGTCAGGCCTCCGCCCTCCTTGAGGCTGGCGGCGACCTTCGCCACGGCGGCGCCCATGTGGCGGTTGCCGATCGACCGGCGGGCGATGGCCAGGGCCTGTGGCAGGGGAACACCGCCGTCCACCAGACTGCCCAGCACCCGGGCGAAACGGGCCGTTTCGGCTTGTTTGATGGTCGGGCCGAGCAGGGGAAGCTGCAGGACCATCCGGTCCATGACATCGGCGATCGCCGGCCGGCGCAGCCATTGGGCCAGGACAAAGCCGGCTGCGGCCAAGGCCAGCAGGCCGACCAGTCCCCAGGCGCGAAGCCCCTGGCTGGCCGCCATCACCGCCCGGCTCATGAAGGGTAGCTGGGCGCCGGCGCCTTCGAAAAGATCCTCGAACTGCGGCACGACGAACAGCAGCATCAGCAGGATGACCCCGACCGCCACCGACAGCAGCATGATCGGATAGACCATGGCCGAATTGATGGTCTGACGCAGGGCCTCGGCCCGGTCGAGGGTTTCCGCCAGCCGGGCAAGGGCCGAATCCAGCCGGCCATTGGCCTCGCCGGATTCGGCCATGGCCGAGGCCATCTGCGGAAACAGGCCCGGACTCTCCACCATGGCGCGGGACAGGGGGGCGCCTTCCTTGACCTTGCGGCCCATGGCCTCGAAGGCGGTCACCAGATCAGGCCGCTGGATGTTTTCGGTGCAGACCGTCAGGGCCCGGTCCAGGGTCAGGCCGGCGCCAAGCAGCACCGAAAGTTCGCCGAGCGCATTGGCGACAGCCTGCCTGCCCGCAGCATTCAGCTTGACGGCGCCCGCGCCGGAGCGAGCTTCCGCATCGGCCCTGGTCTCGGTCGCCTCGATCGGCGAGAGGCCCAGGCTGCGGACCCTTGCAAGCGCGGCTTCGCGGCTGGGCGCCTCGATGACCCCCTGCCGGATTTCGCCAGCCGCGGTCGTGCCGCGATAGCGGAAGGCGGCCATGGTCATGCCTCCCGGGTAACCCGCAGAACCTCGTCGAGGGTGGTGACGCCTTCGCCGGCCTTCTGGACGCCGTCGCTCATCATGGACCGCATGGACCCGGCCAGGGCGGCGCGCTGGATATCGCCGGCCTCGGCCCGATCGACGATCAGCCGGCGGATATCGTCATTGACCTCGAGAAACTCGAGGATGGCCGCCCGGCCGCGAAACCCGGTGTGGCCGCAGTGCTCGCAGCCGTGAGGCTCATAGAGCAGGCCGCTGGACGGCCGGGCATCCAGGCCCAGGCCGATGAGGGTCGCCTCGTTGGCGGGGTGAGCGACACGACAATGGGGGCAGAGTCGGCGGACCAGACGCTGGGCCAGCACGCCGTTCAGGGTCGAGGCGATCAGATAGGGCTCCACCCCCATGTCCATCAGCCGGGTGACAGCACTGGCGGCGCTGTTGGTGTGGAGGGTGGAGAGGATGGCATGGCCGGTCAGGGAGGCCTGGACCGCCACCTGGGCGGTTTCCAGGTCGCGGATTTCACCGACCATCATGATGTCCGGGTCCTGGCGCAGGAAGGAGCGCAGGGCGGCGGCGAAGTTCAGGCCGATCTGGGGATTGACCTGGGTCTGGTTGATCCCCGCCAGCCGATACTCGATCGGGTCCTCGATGGTCAGGATCTTGCGATCGATCGCATTGAGGCTGGCCAGGGCGGCATAGAGGGTTGTGGTCTTGCCGCTGCCGGTCGGGCCGGTGACCAGCATGATGCCGTGCGGCAGGCCAAGGGTGCGGGTGAAACGTTCTAGCACGGCGCCGTCGAAGCCCAGGCTGGCGAAATCCAGGGACAGGTTCGAGCGGTCCAGCAATCGCATCACGACGCTTTCGCCATGGATGGTCGGGGAGGTGGCGATCCGCAGGTCGATCTCGTGACCCCGGACGGACTGGCGGATGCGGCCATCCTGGGGCAGGCGGCGTTCGGCAATGTTCAGCCCGGCCATGACCTTGACCCGTGACACCAGGGCGGCGCGGTAGTGGGAGGGCAGGGCGTCCTGCTCGACCAGGGCGCCATCGACCCTGAACCGCACCTTCAGGGCGTCTTCGGTCGGTTCGATATGGATGTCCGAGGCGCGCATTTCGGCGGCCCGGGCGATCAGGGTGTTGACGGCGCGAACCACCGGCGCATCGCTGGCCATGTCGCGAAGCCGGTCAAGGTCGGCCTCCTCGGCCTCGCCGTCGCCGGAATCGGGGGCTTCCGCCACTTCGTAGAGACGGTCCAGGGCGGCCTCCAGCTCGTTGGCCCGGCCGATCCGGGGCCGGACCGGAGCGCCCAGGGCGCAGGCCATGGCCGTGACGGCAAAGGTATCGAGCGGATTGACGAAGGCCACCTCGACGCCCGTGGCCGAGTCGCCAAGCGGAAGGGCCCGGGCGTCGCGAAGGAATCGCGGCGAGACCCGATCGGTGTGGATTGCCCGGGTCGGAAACTCGGCCGGCTCGGCAATGGTCAGGCCGCTGACCGAGGCGATCGCCGCCGCCAGATCGCGATCCGCGACCAGACCCAGACGACCCAGCACCGCCGCCAGGGGATCGCCTGTCTCTTCCTGGACAAGGCGCGCACGCGCCAGGGCTTCGCTGGTGGTCAGCTTCTGGTCGAGGACAAGCTTTTCAAGGACTTGCGACAGCTTAATTCTCGGGTTTGATCGGGATTTTGTTCAGAATACAGACGATTGAGCCTGCTGCCAATCCATCAGTAGGACCGGGCCGGACCGCCGGCAAGCTTGAATTAAAAGCGTCGCCACACTGTCAAAAAACTGTCAATATTCGAAATGGAAAGTAAATCCGGCCCGCTGTCATTAACTTGATACAAGAATAGGGTTCTAACCGGACTCGACCCCGTCGTGGGGTTGGTTGGGGCCTCCGAGTTTTCTCAGGGGCGGGGTGCAATCCGACTTTTCGATTTCGTCATCGCCGCCTCCCTTGCGGAGGTCCCTGCGGCCGGTCAGGCCGCGTCCCAGTTTTCCGGCAAGGTCGTCAGACCCGGCCACAGTGCAACCGCTTACGCCCGCCCCTAGCCAAGGGGCCTTGGAGAGGAATGTCCATAATGTCTCGCAACAAGATTGCCCTGATGCTGACGTCTGCGATCGCCGCCGCTTCGGCCGTCGGCGCCGGCGCCGCCAGCGCCGCTGTCACCGACATCTACGGCGGCGGCGCCAGCCTGCCTGCGCCCTATGCCCGCGGCGCGGCCGACTGCTACGGCGTCAAGACCGACCTGATCGAGCGTGACGCCACGGGCGGCACCGCCCCGGTCGCCACGACCATCGCCGACTTCAACTACACCGGCGCTGTTCCGTTTAATTGCGCGGTGTCCACGGTCAACCCGAACGCCAAAATCTTCTATTCCTCGACCGGTTCGGGCCGCGGTATCGCCGCCCATATGAGCAACAGCCCGTCCTTCTACGGCGACACCGACCCGAACACCGCCGGCGTCCAGCTTTTCGGCTCGGTCCAGTACAACCTGTCCGAAACCTCGCTCAGCGCGGCCAACGTCACCGCCTACAACAATGGCGGCACGGTCGGCTCCAGCACCACGGCCGTTGTGATGGTCGCCCCTGGCGCCACCCCCGGCACTGGCCAGTATGCCAACCCGAAGGAAAAGTTCGGCAACCTGATCCAGTACCCCTTCCTGATCGCCCCGGTCACCATCGCCTATGACCCGGTCTACAAGAAGGTCCGTCAGGGCGACGGTTCGGTCAAGGAATACAGCTTCCGCATCAACTCGGCCCGCTCGAGCGGCGGCCTGCGTCTGGACGCTGACACCTACTGCAAGATCTTCAACGGCAAGATCATCAACTGGAACGATCCCGCCCTGAAGGCCTTCAATGGCGGCAAGTCCCTGAAGGACAAGAACGACCCGACCCCGGACGCCGCCTGGTCGGTTCCGCTGCAGATCACCGGCCGTTCGGATAGCTCGGGCACCACTTCGCTGTGGACCCGCCACCTGGCCGCTGCCTGCTCGGGCGTTGCCGGCAACGTCTATGCCGAGTCGACCTCGACCCTGCCAGCCGGTCTGATTGGCGCGACCTACACCAAGACCCTCGCCAACACGACCACCCCCGGCACCCCCGGCACCTACGTCATCGCTGACGGCAATGGCGGCGTGGCCAAGTACATCGACTTCACGGCCGAGCCCGGCAACACCACCGGCGACACCGTGATCCAGGGCCGGATGGGCTATCTCGGCCCTGACTACGTCCTGCCGGCAGCTGCGGTCACTCTGACCAACTACTACGACCTGCACACCGCGACCCTGAAGAACTCTTCGGGCAAGTGGATTGCTCCTTCGGCTTCGTCCGCCGCCGAATCCTTCGGTTCGCGCCTGCCGCCGGACAGCACCGCCAACGGCGCCTACGATCTGGCTTCGCCGGACAGCCGCAGCCGCAGCCAGCCCGCCGATTGGGTTGAACCGGCCTCCAAGACCTCTGCCCTGGCCAACCCGACGGCCGCCAACGGTTATCCGATCGTCGGCACCTCCAACATCCTGCTCTACACCTGCTACACGACCAAGGTGAAGCGGGATACCCTGGTCGGTTACCTGCAGTGGTACAACAACAACGGAATCGTGACCGACAAGGACCTCGGCATTCTCGCCGCGTCGGGTTTCGCACCGATGCCTTCCGCCTGGCGCAAGGCCATCGGTGACACCTTCCTGACCAACAAGGCAGGCCTCAACCTGAACATCTCCATGGTTGGAACCGGCACCAGCGGCTGCACTGCGGCCGGTGTTGTCGGCGGCTGAGCTTCAGTCTTCTGACCTGAAGTCGATGGCCCCGGGGTTCTCCCCGGGGCCATTTTCTTTGCCCGGAATTTGGTTTTCGCTATTGCCGGCCTGCACCCCTTTTCCGGTCAGCCCTCGCCGCCCCGCGGCACATCGGCGCCTTTGATCGGGGGAGCCTGTGAAGGCATTTCAAGGATTGGCAAAAGACCTACAGGGTCCGAAGTATCGGGAGGTCAGAGGCGCGACGGCGTCGTCTGGAGTCCCCAGACCGTGAAGAGGGAGGGGCCCTTGCCAGGAAGGCGCTGGTCTGCGGCCCGTGGCCTTGTCCCAAGGCTGGCGCGCTTTCGTTGGACCCGGTCTTCGCCGCCCCCATAGGGGCGTTCCGCCGCAGAGCCGGGCAGCCGATAAAAGACATGCGCCCCCACCTCACCCAGCCGGATCAAGGAGGGCGACCAATAAGGGCTGATCCATCGTGTGTGGTAGTGGGTGGCGGAAGACACCTCGTCAGAGACCCGGCCGCTCAACGCGCGCCGCGCGACGGCTGCTGCCCGGGCCCAACCGCTCGTCGATGGTCTCCGGTTCAGCGAACCGTCGCAGGTGAAGCTGAACTGGCATCCGGTCCGGCGCTCTGAGCCCTGATAGACCACGCCGCACACCGACTTCGGATAGCCGGGATGGCGCATCCTGTTGAGAACAACCTGAGCCACCGCGTCCTGACCGGCGTCGGGCTCGTTTGCCGCCTCATAGTAAATAGCGGTTGTCAGGCAATCCTGGGCCAAGGCCCGGTCAGGACCCGGGCTTGTCAGGTGAAAGCCCGTGGGCCGAGGACCCGTCAGGGCGGCCCTGACCTGACTCCGCTCACGCCCCGGGCGCGCCGGAATAAACAGTGGTGGAATCTCCGCTGGCTGAGCGGCAGCGCCCGACGCCGTGATTTCGGAAGACCATGACCCGCGAGGCTCCAACGGTTCGGAAATTACAGCATCGGTTTGACTCGACAGGTTTGGCCTGGAGGCAGACGCAGCTCCGGCCACCACGGCTGCCACCGCCAGAACGGCTGTTCCGTGCCAAAGGTTCAGTCGAGAAAAAGGCATGATGTAAGCCGTGGCCGGGAATGAAGACCCTCTTGCGTCACGCGTATGACGCTTGCGTGAAGCCCGGACCTCGAAGCCAGGTTTGCCGGTGCTGCGGGGGCGGAGATCCCGCGGTCACCGACTCCGGCTTTCAGTTGGCGGTCATGCCGCCGTCGACCACCAGTTCCGACCCTGTCATGAAGGCGGCCCGGTCGGAGGCCAGGAAGACGATGGCGTCGGCGATATTGATCACCTGTCCCATGTGGCCCAGAGGATGGCGCTGGGCCAGGGCGACCCGGGTTTCGTTGTCGCCCATGCCCGAAGCGGCGGAGAAGCCGGCGACCACCTCTTCGCCCATCATGGTCTCGATCACGCCGGGATGGACAGAATTGACCCGCACATTCTGGGCGGCCAGTTCCATGGCAAGGGATTTGGTCAGAAGGCGAACGGCGCCCTTGGAGGCGTTGTAGGCGCTGGTTCCCGCCGATCCCACCAGGCCGGCGACGGACGAGAGGTTGATCATCGAGGCGCCGCCGCGCCACTTTGACGCCCGTTCGGCCAGCAGCGGCGCGGCATGTTTGGCGCCCAGGAACACGCCATCGACATTGACGGCCTGGATCCGCCGGAAATCCTCAAGGCTGGTCTCGGCCAGGGACCGCATGAGGAAGAGCCCGGCATTATTGACCAGGATATCCAGCCCGCCGGCAGTGGTCCGGGCGAAGGTCATGACCGACTCCCAGTCCGACTCCCGGGTGACGTCATGGGCAAGGGCCCAACCGCCCAGATTTGCGGCCAGGGCGTCCGGGGCGGTCAGGTCGCTGAGGATGACCCTGGCGCCGGCTGCGGTCAGGGCCCGGGCGGTGGCTTCACCGATGCCGCGCCCGGCCCCGGTGACAAGGGCGATCCGCCCATCAAGATCCTGCATCATGTCCATCCTTTATTGGCGGTGCGCCCGGGAGGCCGTCGTTTCCGACCGGCCGCCTCAGGTCGAGGTTCCGGTCAGGCGTTGAAGTTCAGCTTGAGGCCCGGCCGGGGCCAGCGGGCGCGGTAGAGCTTGCCTGTGCCGGAGGCCGTGATCCAGGCCGTCTGCATGTCCTCGCCGCCAAAGCAGATGTTGGTGACCAGGATATCGGGGAAGGGGTAATGCTCGGTTGCACCATCCGGATCAAAGGCGGTGATCCCGCCGTTGATGATGGTCGCCACGCAGACCTTGCCGCCAGCCTCGACCGCCAGGCTGTCCAGAAGTTGATAGCCCGGAAGATTGCAGACCACGCGGCCAGGCTGGAAGGGCGGCGGCTCGGCCAGCTGGCCCGGGGCGGAGACGTCGAAGGCCCAGAGTCGGCCCAGATTGGTGTCGGCCATATAGACCACGTCCTCGTCCGGCGAGAGGCCCACGCCATTGGGCGAGACGAAATGGTCGCGCAGGCGGGTGATGCTGGAGCCGTCCGTCCGGGCGTAGTAGAGCGCCCCGAACTTGCGGCCTTCCGGCGTCGAACAGCCATGGTCGGTGAACCAGAAGCCGCCGGTCCGGTCGAAGACCAGGTCATTGGGGCCGACCAGACGCTTGCCGTCGCAGGAGTCGTAGAGGGTTTCCACCTTGCCGGTGGCGATATCGACCCGCTGGATCGATCCGCCGACATGCTCGGGCGGGGTAGGGCCGGGAATCAGCAGGCCCTGCTGTTCCAGCCACTGGAAGCTGCCACCGTTGTTGGTGACATAGATGGCGCCGTCCGGACCGATGGCCCCGCCATTGGGGCCGCCGCCGGTGTCAGCGACCAGGCTGGTCCTGCCGTCCGGGGTGATGCGGGTCAGGCGCTGGCCGGCAATCTCGGTCAGGATGACCGATCCGTCCTGCATGGCGATGGGGCCTTCCGGGAACTTCAGGCCTTCCGCGACCAACTGGATATCCATGGGGCGTTTCCTCGAGATCGGTTTTTTCGTTGACGAGGATAGAACCGCCTGACGGAACGTCAGCGCAAGGCCTCTCGGGCCAGGATCCGATCAGGGCCGCTCGAGAACCCGCAACACGAAATCATGATCATCGCCGTCGCCGGCGGATCGGGGCTCGCTGCTGACCTCCCGCCAGGCTGATTCGTCGAAGGCGGGAAACAGGGTGTCGCCTTCCGGATCAGCCGCGACCTCGGTCATGTAGATGCGGTGGGCCTTGGGCAGGGCAAGCGCGTAGAGGGCGGCGCCGCCGATGACGCAGATCTCTGTGGCCCCGTCCTCCTCGGCCTGTTCCCGGGCGGTGGCGACCGCCTCGTTGAAGTTCTCGAAGGCCAGGGCGTGGCGGGACTCAAAGCTGCCGTCGCGGGTCAGGACGATGTTCAGCCGACCGGGCAGGGGCTTGAAGGGCAGGCTGTCCCAGGTGCGCCGGCCCATGATGACCGGCTTTCCCACGGTTACCGATTTGAACCAGGCCAGGTCGGACTTGAGCCGCCAGGGCAGGCCGCCATCGCGCCCGATGACGCCGTTGCGGGCCCGGGCGGCGACAAGTGAGATGGGAAGCGGCATGACCGGGGTCTATCGCGCCACCGCCGCCGCGTCGAGGCCGGTGGTGCGGGGGGCCATGGCGCGAGGCGTTGCGGCGGTCGCAACAGCCGCTAGGGTGCGATCTCGAAGCGCTGATGAAGGCGGACGGGGAACCGGTGAATGACTGACCTAGCTCAAGAGATGCATATGGCCCGGACCGGGCCGGCAAAGGTTCTGAAAGCCCGCGAGGTGACGCTTGCGGCGCCGTCTGCCGGCGAGGTGCGGGTGGCCATCGAGGCGGCGGGCATCGCCTTTGCAGACATCGTCATGCGCCAGGGCCTGTATCCGGGGGTCAAGGCTCCCGTCACGCCGGGCTATGACCTGATCGGGCGTGTGGAGGCCCTTGGGCCCGGGGTCGAAGGCCTGGCGGTCGGGGACCGGGTCGCCGGCCTGACCGTGACAGGTTCCTATGCCAGCCGCCGGAACGTCGAGGCCCGTTGGCTGGTGCCGGCGCCCGAGGGCCTGGCGGCCGAGACCCTGGTGGCCGGGGTGCTGAACGGCCTGACTGCCTGGCAGATGTTCCACCGGATCGCCATCGCCCAGCCGGGCGAATGGGTGCTGGTGCATGGCGCCGCCGGCGGGGTGGGCAGTCTGTTGCTGGAGCTGGCCCGCAGGGCTGGCGTCCGGGCCATCGGAACGGCTTCGGCGGGCAAGCGGGGGGTGGTCGAGGCCCGGGGCGGGGTTCACCTGGACTATCGCGCCGGAGACGTCGCCATGGCCGCGAAGGAGATCTCCAGCGGCGGCGTGGTCGCGGCCTACGATCATATCGGCGGCAAGCACCTGAAGACCGTGTCCATTCCGGCCCTTCGCAGCGGCGGGACGGCGGTGCTCTATGGCGGCTATGACGCCACACGCGGCGGCAAGCTGCGGCCGGGCGCCGTGATCGACATGCTGCTGAACAACAGCCTGTCTGTCCTGGGCCTGTTCAGCGCCAGCCAGGGGGTGGTGGGCTACAATGTCACCAGCTGGCGGGACGCCCGGCCCGCCGCCTTTCGCCAGGACCTGACCACCGTGATGGGCCTGATCGGCTCCAGCGACCTGGACCCGATGGTCGCCAGGGTCCTGCCCCTGGCAGAGGCTGCCGAGGGACAGCGGCTGCTGGAAGGCGCAACCCTGGCGGGGAAGATCGTCCTGAAGCCGTGAAGGCGGTCAGGCGATCAGGCCGCTTAAAGGACTGGGCGGTGAGCCGCCTGAAAATACCTTTGAGCGCAGGTCAGCGGCCTCCAGGCCCCACTGCTGGTTCAGCACCCCGGCGAACAGCGCACGCAGATCGTTGACCGGCGAAAGGTCGCGGCCGTCCAGCAAGGCGGCCGGGGCCAGTCCCGGCCAGTCGCCGAGCATCCGACCGCCGCGCACCGAGCCGCCCAGCAGGAAGGCTGCTCCTCCAGCGCCGTGATCGGTGCCGCCCGTGCCATTGGCGGAAACGGTTCTGCCAAACTCGGTAGCGACGATGACCACAGTGTCGTGCCAGGTCGAGCCCAGGTCCTGCTTGAGGCTCGCCAGTGCCGCGTCGAGTGACTGCAGGCGCAGGGCCAGACTGCCGGACGCCGCGCCCTGATTTGCATGGGTGTCCCATCCGTCCAGGGAGATGACAGCCGCAGCGGGGCCGCCCGGAGCGCTCAGGATGCGCGCCGCCGCCTGGGTCAGAGTCCTATAGCCGCCCAAGCCTCCCGCGCCTCGCCGCCTTTCAAGGCCTTCGGTGGCTTGAGTTTCGACCAGGGCCGAGGTCTCGAGCGCCATGGCGAGGGCCGGTGACAGAAGGATGTCGCCCGCATAGAGGTCCGTCAGCCGGGCAATGGTCGAATCCGGGACGTCCGGCTGGGTCGGCGGAGTCCAGGAGGTGTAAGGAGTGCTGCCCCGCAGGACCGTCGGCGAGGCCAGTCCTATGGCCACGGCTTTGGGCGACGCTGTTGCCGGCAAAAGTCCGAGGGCGCGATTCATCCAGCCGTCCCGGAGGCCGAATGCTGTGTCGCCGCCGTTCTCCAGAACATCCTGGCCGTCAAAATGCGATCGTCCGCGATAGGGCGAGCAGGCCGCATGGAGAATCGCCAGTTTTGCGGCCCGCCATTCGGCGTGCAGAAACTCCAGACGGGGATGAAGCCCAAAGCCTTCGGCGATGGGTAATACCCCCTCGACCTCGCCAGGCAGGGACAGGGCAAGGCGACCCCGGGCAGGTCGATAATGTGGGTCTGCATAGGGCGCCACCGCCGCCAGCCCGTCCATGGCGCCACGCAGGATCACGAGGACGATCTTCTTCTGTCCGGTGGATCGGGCGAACGCCAATTGGCCGGCGGACGTCGCCAGCGCCAGGCCGCCAAGGCCGCTCATCAAGGCGCGGCGTGATGGGTTCGAGAAGGTCATTGCGATCATCTCCGCTGAAATTCCGGGCTCATCAAGGCCAGCACCAGACCCTCCACAGCCGATTCGGAACGCTGAACGGCTTCCACCGTCCTCCCGGAAAGGGCGGGTCCAAGGGCCCCTTGAGCCAGGGTCAGGGGTCGCTCGGTCAAGGTGACCTGTCCGGCATAGGCCTGGCTCCATTCCAGCCGCTTGAGGATGGAGTCGGCCCCTGCCCAGCTTGCCGCGTCATCCGGCCATCCGGCCGGAGAGGGTGCGCGAAACGGAACCTGGCCCAGGGCGCCATAGGCTTCGACAAGCTGGCGCGGCAGGGGCGGAGCGCCGCCCGTTGCTCGCAGGCTGGACACCAGAAAGTCATTGGGAGATTTGAACTTGCCGTCCGGCGAGCGCCAAGTGTCCTGATGGTCTATCAGGGTGCGATGCAGGGAGGGGAGATCCCCTTCGGTCATTATGAAGCTGTCGGTCAGGGCCTCCACGAGATCCGGCGGCGGCCTATCGGCGACAAAATGGGTCGCCAGCTTGACGGCCACGTGCCGGCCCGTGGCCGGGTTGCGCGCCAGGTCTTTCAGAATGGCGACCGCCTGGTCTTCTCCGGCCTCCGCATAGGACCTGCCCAGGACCTTGCGCGCGCCCGGTTCGTGCAGGGCCGCGATAAAGGCAGAGTCACCGGGCGTCGCGCCCGGCGCCAGCGGCAGCAGCCGTTCACCGGCGATGGTCCAACCGGTCAGGGCGCGGGCCAGTTCGGTCACGTCCGCCTGGCTGTAACCGCCGCGAACCCCGACAGTGTGAAGTTCAAGAATTTCGCGGGCCAGGTTCTCATTGAGGCCGCCGCCGCGACGCTTTCCCAGTGTTGAGCCCGGTCCGATCGACTGCGCCTGATCCAGAAACAGCAACATCGCGGGGTGACGGACCACCGCCAGGAGTAGTTCCGAGAACGAACCGGTCAGATGGCCGCGGATGGCTTCCCGTTCAAACACGCCCGGGTAGGGCAGGGTCAGGGCCTTGGTGCCGGCGACGGTGAAATGGTTGGACCAGAAATAGACCAGCCGCTCGGCAAACCCGTTGGGCGTTGATATGGCGTGATGCGTTCGGGCCACGACATCGGGGAAGGCGAACTGCAGCATCTTGCGGATCGGACCCGCCACGGCTTCCTGTTGCGCCTCAGGGCTGAGCGTCATGGTCCTGTCAGACCCCGAAATGGCCGGCGAGCCCGCCCGTTCCCTCAGATAGGTCGCCAGGACGGCTCCCGCTTGCGTCCGGTCTGGCAAGGATTGGCCGGGGATGAGAAATGCCTGAGGCGAAGAGCATTGCTGCGCAAGGGCCTCGCGCTCGGTCTGGGAAGGGTCGCGAAGGTCACCCTGTCTTGCGCCCAGTCCAAGGCGGTTGACGGCGGTCACGGCTTCGAGAGTGATCACGGTCCAACTCCAATATCGACCTGACTCGGTCGGCCCATGGCTGTTCAACGCGGGTTCGGCGGGCTTCCGTCTGGGCTGCCCGTGATTTTCTCCCGTGGTATGGTCGGAGATGCGCGCCGGAATGGCCCGCCTCGCGCCAGCCCCTCTCCCAGGCGGCGGCGTTCCTCCGGCGACAGGGTCGCACTGAACGCGATCAGGGCGGACTCCAGTCGCCTCCGAACCTCAATGTCCGCTTGCCGCGACCTTGCCAGGGCCGAGCCAACGGCCGCAGGATCGAAGTTGGACGCGGAAAAGGCGGCAGCCGCCTCGCGCCGGTCCTTCTGCGAAGCCCTGGCGAGGGGGGCGATGTCTCGAAGAACGCCGATCATGGTCTGCCGGTAGGCCCGGCGGTTTTCCGGCGTCAGCTGATCGGCTGCCGCCCGCAGTCGCCCCAGCGGCCTTGTGCTGGAGTCCGGCCTGGTTGCCTGTTCCTGATGACTGCGCAGGGCGCCGCCGACGATCACGCCCACCAGAAGCATGTTAATCAGAAGCGAAGCCACAAAAGCGACCTTGAGGACTGTCGGTCTCATAGCGGGGCTCCTTGCCCTGGCGGGATGTCGTCGTTCCAGAGCTGGTCCACATACTCGCCGGTCAGGGCGACGGTCGAACCTGATGGCGGAAGCTGGGCGCCTATTGCGATACCCGCAGCCACACAGGCAGCCATGGCGGCAGCGGGCCACAAAAGGGGACGCCATCGCGCGAGAGGTGCGGATTGGGGAAAGGCGCCTACAATCTGGCCGACCAGAAAGGACGAGGTTTCGAGGCGAGGACTGGCCGCTGCGTCCAGTTCCTGATCGAGTTCAGTTGCCCACCTCAGGGTCTGGGCGAAGCGCTCGTCCGTCATCATGGCCAGAGCGGCCAGCCGCTCGTCATCCGGCCAGCGGTTCGGAGCCGCGCCATAGGCCTCGACAATTTCGATGAAGCGTTCGGGGGTCATGGGACTGGACATCTGTTTCATTCGCTCAGCAGCTCCCGCAAGCGCCGGCGGCCCCTCGACAGCAGGCTCTCAAGCGCCCGGGTGCTGATCCCCATGGCTTGCGCTGCGTCAAGGTTACGCAGGTCCTGATAGTATTGCAGAATGAGGGCTTCCCGCTGACGCTCTGGCAGCTTCCCAAGCGCCCCGGCGACCGCGTCGGCCTGTTGTCCGTTTTGAAGGACGACTTCAGCCGAAGGCGCGGGGTCTTCCCGATCTGGCGTCAGGCCAAATTGCAGGCGACCGCGCCGCCGGAGACGATCCCGACAAAGATTGAGAGCGACCGTATGCATCCAGGTGTCGAAACGCGCGGTCCCGGATTTCCAGGTCGGCGCCACTTTCCAAACCCTAAAAAAGGTTTCCTGTACGACGTCTTCTGCTTCCATCCGATCTCCGAGGAGGCGCATCGCCAGGGCAAGCAGGCGCGGCAGCTTTGTTGCGACAAGTCGGCGTACAGCGTCTGGCTGGCCAAGCGCCAGACCATTGAGCAGCGGCAGATCGGGATCGGACTGCGTCATGCAACAGGCTGGGCTGGGTCGATGGCCGGCATGGTGTCACCTTCCAGCCCCGGCCCGGCCCTAGTTCCGCTGACCCTGACGGACGGCCATGCGCTCTTCACGATCGATCTGGCCGTCCTGATTGCGGTCAAGCCGCCGGACGCGCGCAGCCAATAGCCGGTCGATCTCCTGCTTCTGCAGCGCGCCGTCGCGATCCTGGTCGAGTCGATCGAACATTTTCCCTCGGTTTGCGGCATTCTGGCCTGTCCGCGCCGAAGCGATGGACTCAAATTCGCTTCTGGACAGGCGGCCGTCCTTGTTAGCGTCGAACCGCATCAGTCGCTTTCTCATGACGTCGGTAGCCTGGGTAAGGGTTGCGGTCGGACCGCCCGAGGCAGGCACGGACTCGGAGCTGCTGACCAGCAACGATGCGGCCAGGGACAGGAAAAGGGCTGACATGGTGAATGAACCTCGGTTCCAAGACAGACGGCGCCAATGCGCCGCTCAGGCCATTTAACGCAGGAGCCGTTCAATCCCGTCGCGACCCTTGCGACCCGGAAGGATGGTCGGCCTATAGCGATCTTGCAGACTCAAAAATGGCAGCCCGGGTTCGAGGCGCCATCTACACCGCGATGGGGGCCTTGATGGCCGGATGGGCCTGGTAGTTGCGGATCTGGAAGTCGGCGAGGTCGAAGGCGAACAGGTCGGTCTTGTCGGCCAGGTCCATGGTCGGGAAGGGCAGGGGCTGGCGGGACAGCTGCTCGCGGGCCTGGTCGACATGGTTCAGATAGAGGTGGGCGTCGCCGAAGCTGTGGACGAACTCGCCGGGCTCAAGGCCGGTGGCTTTTGCCATCATCAGGGTCAGCAGGGCGTAGGAAGCGATGTTGAAGGGTACGCCCAGGAAGACATCGGCGCTGCGCTGATAGAGCTGGCAGCTGAGCCGGCCTTCGGCCACGAAGAACTGGAACAGGCAGTGGCAGGGCGGCAGGGCCATGTCGTCGACATCGGCCGGGTTCCAGGCGCTGACGATATGCCGGCGGCTGTTGGGGTTTTCCTTGAGGCTTCTGACCACCGCGCTGATCTGGTCGATCACCCGGCCGTCCGGCGCCGTCCAGCTGCGCCATTGCTTGCCATAGACCGGGCCCAGATCGCCATTCGCATCGGCCCATTCATCCCAGATGCTGACCCCGTGATCCTTGAGGTAGGCGATGTTGGTGTCGCCCTTCAGGAACCATAGCAGCTCGACGATGATCGACCGCAGATGCAGCTTCTTGGTGGTCAGGAGGGGAAAGCCCCGGGCCAGGTCAAACCGCATCTGGCGACCAAAGACCCCAAGCGTGCCGGTGCCCGTGCGGTCGCCGCGCTGGACTCCGTTCTCGAGAATGTCGGCCAGCAGATCGAGATACTGCGCCTCCGGGTGACGCGGGGCGTCATGACTGGCCGGAACAACGGGGGCCGACCGGGTCAGGGTTTCGAGAGGAGCGGTCATGTCGGCGTCTCTGTGCAGGCTGAAGACTGCGCTGATTCGGCCCAGACCGGGCCGCCGGGCCGGTCGGTCCACAGGTTTCTCGGCGGTGGGGCGGCGAGGGCGGGCATCAGCCTGAAAAACCGCCTTCGGCCAGATAGGCGATCTCCTCGGGCGTCGAATCCCGCCCCAGGGCCTGGTTGCGATGCGGAAACCGGCCGAACCGGGCGATGAGGTCGCGATGCATCACCGCAAAGCGCAACAGGTCATCCTGGCCGGTCTCGTCCACGAGTCCCTGGATCAGGCTAATGGCCAGGTCCTGATCCCCCGCATCTTCCGAATGTTCGAAGGGCAGATAGAAGAACAGCCGAAGGTCGGTGGAGATCTGCTGGTCGAACTGCAACGCCAGGGCCTTTCGGGCAATGGAGCGGGCCTTGGGGTCGGTGGCGAAGGCGTGGCCGGAGCCGCGCCAGAGATTTCGCGGAAACTGGTCCAGCAGGATCAGCAGGGCCAGGCAGCCTTCGGCCGAGGCCTGCCAGCCGTCATAATCGCCCCGGGCGGCGGCGTGGTGAACCGGTTCGAACCTCAGCCGGATGGCCTCGTCGAAACGGGCGTCCTTCTTGAACCATTTGCCGCTGCCGGCCGCTGACCAGTAGCCGATGACATCATTGGGGTGAGCAGGCATGGCCCGAAACTGCCTTTTGCTTTCAATTCGTTCAAGTCCGGTTCAGGTTAACGCTTTCATGGTGCCAATTGAAAAGACGGACCGCGCCAGAAGGGGTCGCCGTTCGCGACGGGGAGTGGACGATGAAGACGATTATTGTTGCGGCAGCGACGGCGGCGATGTTGCTGGGCGCCTCGAACCCGGCCCTGGCGGCCGGCGCCAAGGACAAGGACGCGGCCCAGGCCCAATCGGGCGGACAGTCCAACCAGGACGCCGGTCGCCAGAAGCCGCCCCGCGAGGGTGGCAAGGGCGGTCAGGGCGGCGGCGAGCGCCAGAAGCCCAACCGCGAGCCCGGCGCTGGCGGCCAGAACCCCGGCCAGGGCCAGGGTAGAGGGCAGGGTCCCAACGGAGGCCAGAACCCCGGTCAGGATTCAGGGCGCCTGCGCGGCAACGGAACGCAGGAGCAGTTCGGCAAGGGCGGAGCCGGCGGCGGCGGCGACGACCGGGGTCGCCTGGAACGTCGCGACAACGGAGAACGCGACAACGGGGACCGCGATCGGGGCGACCGTGATCCTCGCGACCGGTTCGAGAATCGTGGCGATCCCCGGGGCGACAACGACCGCGAGCGTGATCGCCGGCCGGACGCCGGACGGGGCGACAATGATCGGCGTGGCAACCAGGACGCCCGCCGTCCGGGCGAAGGTCGGCAGCTGCGCGCCCGTGACAACAATCGCCGCTGGCACAATCCGCGCGACTGGCGGCCGAGTTACCGGTCGCCGCGCCGGTTCAAGATCGGCATCTATATCCGCCCCCGGGGCTGGTATGCCCGCACCTGGCGGTACGGCGAGTACCTGCCCTATGGCTGGTACGGCGCCAACTACTACCTCAACGCCTATTCCTACGGACTGCCCATGGCTTCCATCGGCACCGAATGGGTGCGGGTCGGCGATGACGCCTATCTGGTCGATATCTGGACCGGCCGCATCCTGACCATCTATTACGACGTCTTCTGGTAGCCGCCTGCGGACTGCCGATCAGGGCCCCGGAGGCGACTCCGGGGCCTTTTTCGCGCCCGTCGCCCCGCTCGCCTTGACGGCAGGGTTATTTTCCGCTCGATAGCCGGGCTTTGCTGCACCGCCATTGCGCGGGCACTGCCCAAACAGACTGTTCGGAGATTAAATCATGCGCGTCTACTACGACCGCGACGCTGACCTGTCCCGCATCCTGGAGCGGAAGATCGTTGTCGTAGGCTATGGCAGCCAGGGTCGCGCCCATGCCCTCAATCTCAAGGACAGCGGCGCCCAGGAGATCGCGGTCGCCCTGCGTCCCGGGTCCGCAACGGCCCGCAAGGTCGAGGCTGACGGCCTGAAGGTCATGACCGTGGCCGACGCCGCCAAATGGGCCGACGTGCTGATGATCCTGGCCCCCGACGAACTGCAGCGCGAAATCTACGCCACCGACATCGCTCCCAACCTGAGGGATGGCGCGGCCCTGATGTTCGCCCATGGCCTGAACGTGCATTTTGGCCTGATCGAGCCCAAGTCGACGGTCGACGTCCTGATGGTGGCGCCCAAGGGGCCCGGCCATACGGTGCGGTCGGAATATGAAAAGGGCGGCGGCGTGCCCTGCCTGATTGCCGTGCATCATGACGCCACGGGCGGCGCCCTGGACCTGGGCCTGGCCTATGCCTCGGCCATTGGCGGCGGCCGGTCTGGCGTCATCGAGACCAGCTTCCGCGAGGAATGCGAGACCGACCTGTTCGGCGAGCAGGCCGTGCTCTGCGGCGGCCTGGTCGAGCTGATCCGGGCCGGATTCGAGACCCTGGTCGAAGCCGGCTATGCGCCGGAAATGGCCTATTTCGAATGCCTGCATGAAGTGAAGCTGATCGTCGATCTGATCTATGAAGGCGGCATCGCCAACATGAACTATTCGATCAGCAACACGGCCGAATACGGCGAATACGTCACCGGTCCGCGCATCATCACGGCGGAAACCAAGGCCGAGATGAAGCGGGTGCTCGAAGACATCCAGTCCGGCCGGTTTGTCCGCGACTTCATGGCCGAGAATGCCGTGGGCCAGCCCAGCTTCAAGGCCACCCGTCGCCGGTCTGCGGAACATCCGATCGAGGATGTCGGCGCCCGCCTCCGGGGCATGATGCCGTGGATTACAAAGAATAAACTGGTGGACAAGGCCCGGAACTGATCCAGACTTTGCTGCAAAGCGATCTGGAGCTGTTCACTTGAAACACCGATTGGCCGCCATGCTGATGGCTGGCGCTCTTCTTTCTGCGGCTGCGCCGGCCATGGCGGCGCCGGACGCCCCGGTCGACCTGTCCGGGGTCGAGGTCGCGGCGGACCTGTCCGTCCGGCTGACTGTCGCCCTGGCCGGGGACATGACAGAACAGACCTTCGTGACCAGCGCGCCCTCGATGCTGAACTGCGGCGGCGCGCAGTTCCGGTTTGAAAAGGGCGAGGCGCGCAGCTGCTGGGTCTGGACCCGGCGCAAGAAGCCTGTCCTGCTGGCGGCCCAGGCCAATGGTCGCTATGGCCTCGACTGGAAGGTGACCTGGACCGGTTGCCAGCCGATCGACACCGGGGCGGTCTGTCAGTTGACGCCGGAGGCGGAAACCCTTGTCTCGGCGACCATATCCAGGCTTCGCTAGCGTTGCAGGGCCGCGTTAATGCGTCCGATAACCAGCCTGTACCTGGGCGGGCCGGACAGCTTCTATCCTGACGCAGCGCAACTGCGGAGCCGGCAGAGGCTGCTGGCGGAGGAACGGGGTTTTTCCGTTCTGGTTCCCTCGCCGCTGGGCCCATCCCAGGATGACCACAGTGAACTGACCGCCCGGGCCCAGTATGCGGAACGCCTGGCGCGGTTGCGGCGGGCCGATGCCGGGATCATCAACCTGACGCCGTTTCGGGGGCCGGGCGCCGATGCGGCGGCGGCTTTCGAGATGGGATTTCTGGCGGGGCGATCGCGGCCGGTCATGGCCTGGATCAACCTGGCCGATGAAATGGAGGCCGAATACCGTGAGCGGGTCGACGGTTGGATGGGGTCGCGGCTGGACGAGACCGGCGTGCTGCGGGACGGCGAGGACTGCGAGATCGAGGATTTCGGGCTGCCTGAGGCCGCCCTGCTCTGGGCCGAGGCCCGGCGGCTGTTCGTCATCGTGACGGACGATCCGCTGTCAGACCTGACCGGTTTCGAGATGTGCCTGGACGCCCTGCGACTTTACGCCGACTGAAGCCTTCGCGCCTGGCGTTGTGATCGCAGGTCGGCGGCGATGGCTCCGAGCTGTTGTTCGAACAACCGGTCGCAGCCGATACAGGGGTTCTCGTAGGGCCGGCCCTTGGGGGTTAGCGTCTGGGACAGGGTCCGGAAGCTGTCCCGATCGACGCCAAGGGTCTCGCCGGCCAGGACGGGATCGCCGAGGTTCAGGGCCTCGAAGGCGGGATGACCCCGCAGCCCGTCGAGAATTTCCAGCAGGGGTTCCTCGGTCAGGTTGCCGATCGGGGCGCCGGTCTTCAGACAACAGGGAAAGACATCGCCATTGGGCTCGATCGCCACTTCGCTACCGGCGGCGCGGTAGTCGAGGAAGGCCTTGGCCCCGGAATGGCGGGCGCAGAAGTTGGTGTTCCAGTCGGCCGTGGACAGATCGTTGGTCCAGGCCCGGCCGCGTGGCCAGAGCTCGCCAATCCAGCGGCCGGGTTCGGCGCCGAAATAGAGATAGGTCGGACCCTCGGCGGGCGGGGACTTGCCAGAGCCCAGCTTGACCTGGGTGACGCCATGGCGGGCCATCATGGCGTCGATCTTTTCGGCCAGTTTCGCCTGGCGGGCGTCGGTCATGCCCACGTGGTAGCTGTCGAACCCGGAAATGGCGATCCCGCTGACCCCGCGGCTGAGCATCCCCTCGAGATGGGCTTCGGTCAGCCGGTCGCCGGTGGTCTGGATATGGACCTTTGGCCGTTGGTCCGGCGTCCAGCGGGTCTGGACTGCCTCCAGGACCGGATAGAAGATGCGCTGGCGGAACCCGTCCAGCAGGACCTCGCCGCCGGCCAGGATCAGCCGGCCTGGCTGGCGGGCGGCGTCCCTGTCGAGATAGGCGAAGTCGTCCGGCAGGTTGGCGATGACCCTGGCCCAGGCCTGTTCACCCTCCAACAGAACCTTGTCCAGGGCGCCGCGGACATAGGGCCGGAAGCGGTCATCGTAGCAATGGGCGCAACGGCGGTGACAGGCCCAGGACAGGACCCAGTAGATCGATTCCATGGACCAACTCCGTGAGGTGGGTGTTTCTAGCCTGAAGGAGGATCACGGGAAGGCAAATTCGGCGCGACAGGTCCGTGACCGGTCTCAGCTGTCCCAAGCCAGGGCCTGATCGCCACGCAGGATGGCCTCGACGTCCTGGGTATGTTTGGCGCCGGACCGGGGGTGCAGCACCAAGGCCGGTAGCAGGACCAGCGGCGCCCGGCCGGTCTTGATGGCGCGGACGATCACGCGTTTTGCCGGTGCATCGATGAAAGGCTGGACCGGGCGAATGCGAAAGGACCCGGCCTTGGGGGCCAGCAGCGACAGCAGGTCGGCCAGGCGGTCCGCCCGGTGGATCAGGGTCAGGGTTCCGCCCTCCCGGACCGATTTCAGCAGGAAGCCGGTCCAGGCCCCGAGGCCGGCATCGGCCATCCAGGCCCCCGCCTTGCCGGGGGCCGGGGCACGGAGGGCGCCCGGATCGTCGAAGAAGGGCGGATTGCAGAGGGCTGCGTCAAAAGGGGCCAGCTCAAGCGCCTTGAAGCCGGTCTCGACCTCGCCCTTGATGATGTTCGCCCGGTCGGCCAGGTCGTTGTCGACCAGGTTCTGCCGCGCCAGGGCGAAGGCCGACTCGTCCCGCTCCAGACCTGTGAAGAATGCGCCCGGCCGCCGCCAGGCTGCGCAGATCAGGGCCGCGCCCGCTCCGCAGCCGGCTTCGAAGACCCGCTGTCCGGGGGCGGCGTCACAGGCGGCCGCCAGCAGGGCGGCGTCCAGGCCGGCGCGATAGCCATGGCTGGGCTGGCGCAAAGTGACGCGGCCATTGAGTAACCGATCCTGCGTCTGATCCATTCCGGTCAATCGACGCCTTGTGCTAGTCCTTGGCCTGACCTATCCCGGCGCCTTGATTGCCGCAACAGCCGGACGGCTTACATCTGATGAAACAGGAGCAGCAGGTTTTGGACGCAGTCACCGCCGCCGCAAACCGCCCGGCCGCGTCCGTCGACCTGCTTGTCACCCTGGGAACGCCGGACATGGCCGGGGTCAATGCCCTGATCTCGGCGCGGATGCAGAGCCCGGTCGCCGTCATCCCGGCCCTGGCCGATCATCTGATCAATGCCGGCGGCAAGCGCCTGCGCCCGCTGCTGACCGTGGCGGCGGCGCGTCTGGCCGGCGCCACAGACGACGCCTGCCAGAAACTTGCGGCGGCGGTGGAGTTCATCCACACCGCGACCCTGCTGCATGATGATGTGATCGACTCCTCCCAGCTGCGTCGGGGCAAGGTTGCCGCCCATCTGATCTGGGGCGCCCCGTCCAGCGTGCTGGTGGGGGATTTCCTTTTTGCCCGGTCCTTTGAACTGATGGTCGAGGCCGGATCCCTCCGCGCCCTGGATATCCTGGCCAAGGCGGCCGGGGTGATCAGCGAGGGCGAGGTGCTGCAGCTGACCCGGGCCCATGACCTGAACCTGGCCAAGGACGTCTATCTGGAGATCATCCGGGCCAAGACCGCCGAACTGTTCGCGGCGGCGGCCGAGGCGGGGGCGGTCAGCGCCGGCGCGCCGGACGAACAGCAGCGGGCCATGCGCAGCTATGGCCTGAACCTTGGACTGGCCTTCCAGCTGTCGGACGACGCCCTGGACTATGGCGGTCTGACCGAGGACCTGGGCAAGAATGCCGGCGACGATTTCCGGGAAGGCAAGGCGACCCTGCCCCTGTTGCTGGCCATTGCGGCGACCGGAGCGGCGGAGGCCGACTTCTGGGAGCGGACCATCGGCCGCCGGGAACAGTCTGACGCCGATTTCCGCCGCGCCCAGGAGCTGATCCGCCAGACCGGGGCCGGCGAGGAGACCCTGAACCTGGCGGCGGAATTCGCTGACGAGGCCAAGGCGGCGCTGGGCTGCATGCCGGCGGGCGACTGGAAAACCGCCCTGGAAGACCTGGCCGATTTCGCTGTCAGCCGGCGCGCCTGAGATCGGGTCCTTGAGGCAGGGCCTGGAGACATCGCGGATCCTGGTCATCAAGCTGTCGGCCCTGGGTGACTTCATCCAGGCGACCGGGCCGATGAAGGCGATCCGCGCCTTCCACGATGACGCCCACATCACCCTGCTGACCACAGCCCCCTTCGAGGCCATGGCGCAGGCCACAGGCTGGTTCGACGAGGTCTGGACCGACGGGCGGCCCGCCTGGTCGGACCTGCCGGCCGTTGCAAGGCTGCTGATGCGGCTGCGGCAGGGACGGTTTGACCGGGCCTATGACCTTCAGACCCAGAGCCGGACGGTTCGCTATTTCCAGCTGATGTGGCCCGCCCGGCCGCCCTGGTCGGGGAATGCGCCAGGGGCGGCCTTTGAATACAGCGGCGCGGCCCGGGACCGGCTGCATGTCCAGGACAGCCAGCGCAACCAGCTGGCCATCGCGGGGCTGACCGATGTCCCGCCGCCGGACGTCTCCTGGCTGACGGGAGAGGCGCAGTATGGCCTGCCGGACCGGTTCGCCCTTCTGGTTCCGGGCGGCGCGCCGCACCGGCCGGCCAAGCGCTGGCCGGCGGCGCTGTATGGCCAGTTGGCGGTCAGGCTGGCGGGGGCCGACGTCACGCCGGTGGTCCTGGGCCATGGACCGGAGGAAGAGGCCCTGGCGGCGGAAATCCTGGCGGCGGAACCCTCCGCCATCAGCCTGGTCGGCCGGACCCGCTATGGCGATATCGCCGATCTGGGACGGAAGGCGCGGCTTCTGGTTGGCAATGACACCGGCCCGGTCCATGTGGCCGTAGCGGCCGGTTGCCCCGGGGTGGTGCTGTTTTCGCAGGACAGCAATCCAGACCTCAGCGCGCCCCGGCCTGTGCGACCGGATCAGCGCGTGGAGATCTTGAGACAGGATGACCTGAAAGACCTGTCGGTGGAGGCTGTCTGGGCGGCGACAGGCCTGCACCCGGAACAGGCTTGAGCGCTCTGGTTCGCGCTGTTGCGACCGGATGATGATGGAGCCATCTCGACAGGCGGGGTGTTAATGATCATCTAGACAGTGACCTTGCCGAGGAGCGACCTCCATGATCCGCCTGATCCTGAACCTGCTGTGGTTCTTTTTCGGAGGCTGGCTTTCCGGCCTGCTATGGCTGCTGGGCGGGGCGATCCTGGCCCTCACCATTGTCGGACTTCCCTATACCTTTGCGGCCTGGCGCATCGCCAGCTTCAGCTTCTGGCCATTCGGGCGGGAGGTGGTGAGCCGGGAACTGGCCAGCGGAGAGCGCGATATCGGCACCGGGCCCCTGGGCCTGATCCTCAACATCATCTGGTTCATCTTCGCCGGCTGGTACATCGCCCTCAGCCACCTGCTGATCGCGGTGGCCGAGTTCGTGACGATCATCGGCATCCCGTTTGCGCTGAAGGACCTGCAGCTGGCGGGCCTTGCCCTGGCGCCGATCGGCAAGACGGTGGTCGAGAAGCGGTAGCGACCAGGGTCACCCCGGGCTGATCATCTTCTCCGGGCGCACGGCTTCGTCGAACTCGGCGTCGGTCAGGTAGCCGCCGCCGACGGCTTCCTGGCGCAGGGTGGTGCCGTTCCTGTGGGCGGTCTTGGCGATCTTGGCGCAGGCGTCGTAGCCCAGTTTGGTGTTGAGGGCCGTGACCAGCATCAGGCTGTTGTCCAGGCCGCGCTTGATATTGTCCTCGCGGGGTTCGATCCCGACCACGCAGTTGTCTGTGAAGCTGATGGCGGCGTCGGCCAGCAGCCGGACCGACTGCAGGAAGTTGTAGGCCATGACAGGGTTGAAGACATTCAGCTCGAAATGACCGCTGGCGCCGGCGAAGGTCAGGGTGGCCTGGTTGCCGAACACCTGGGCGCAGACCATGGTCAGGGCCTCGCACTGGGTAGGATTGACCTTGCCGGGCATGATGGAGCTGCCGGGCTCGTTCTCCGGCAGGGCCAGTTCGCCCAGGCCCGAGCGCGGGCCGCTGCCCAGGAAGCGGATGTCGTTGGCGATCTTGAACAGGCTGCCGGCTACGGTGTTGATGGCGCCGTGGGTGAAGACCATGGCGTCATGGGCCGCCAGGGCCTCGAACTTGTTGGGGGCGGTGGTGAAGGCGAGGCCCGTGATGTCGGCGATCCGCTCGGCGACCTTTTCGGCAAAGCCGACCGGGGCGTTGAGGCCGGTGCCGACGGCCGTGCCGCCCTGGGCCAGCTCCATCAGTTTGGGCAGGGTCAGTTCGATCCGCTCGATGCCATTGGCCACCTGCTGGGCATAGCCGCTGAACTCCTGGCCCAGGGTCAGGGGGGTGGCGTCCTGGGTGTGGGTGCGGCCGATCTTGATGATGTGGGACCAGGCCCGGGCCTTGGCGTCGAGGGCGGTGTGCAGGTGCTTCAGGGCCGGAAGCAGGTCATGGACCACCTGTTCGGCGGCGGCGATGTGCATGGCCGTGGGATAGGTGTCGTTGGACGACTGGCTCATGTTGACGTGGTCGTTGGGGTGGACGGGCTTCTTGCTGCCCATCACGCCGCCCATCATCTGGATCGCCCGGTTGGAGATCACCTCGTTGGCATTCATGTTTGACTGGGTGCCGGACCCGGTCTGCCAGACGACCAGGGGAAAATGGTCATTGAGCCGGCCGTCGATGACCTCCTGGGCGGCGGCGACGATGACCTCGCAGAGCTTGGGGTCCATGCGCCCCAGGGCCGTATTGGCCTCGGCGGCGGCCCGCTTGACGATACCCAGGGCCCGGACCACGGCGAGAGGCTGTTTCTCCCAGCCGATCTTGAAATTGCCGATGGACCGCTGGGACTGGGCCCCCCAATAGCGGGAAGCGTTGACCTCGATCGGGCCGAAGGTGTCGGTCTCGGTGCGGGTGGCGGTCATGGGTGGTTTCCCTGAGCAAATGGCTGGCGTGGGTTTACCGCCAGACACCCAGACTTCAAGGGCCGACGGTCGCTCTGCGACATCGAACCCTTGCGGTGACTGCGGGGGTCAGGCCTTTGTGCGGCTTACGATTCCCGGACCCGAGCGGCCACTGCCCATGACTGACGACTGGACCCTGCAGGGCAAGGTGCGCGCCCGTGAAACCGGCGGCGTGCTGGAAATCGTTGTCGATGGCCTGACGACCCAATCCCGATACTACAAGCCCCTGATCTATGAGTTCTTTCGCAAGGTCTGGCGGGGGTCCAGGCCGGCCTGGGGCGAGTTTTCCGTCGAAATCCTGATGGAGTACACCGGCGATCCACCCTGGATGGATCTGGACAACCTGGCCAAGGCGCTGCTGGACGCCATCAAGGGCTATGCCTTCCACGATGACGCCCAGGTCGCCCGGCTGCTGGTCGAGCGAAAGGCCGGTGATCGCGAGCGGATCAGTATCCGGGTTCAGAAGATGGGGCTCTGATTGCGGCCTGTCTTTCCGCCTTGATCGATTGGATCAAGGCCGAACAGGCTTCAGCGCCGGGACTACAGCGGGTCGCGCGGCCGAGGACGCTCCAGGGCAAGCGCCATCAGGGCCGCATAGCCCACGGCCAGGAAGGCGCCATACCGCCCCTGGCTGACCGCCTGGAGTTGCGGGAAGACGATCTCCATATTGAAGAAGGCCATCAGTCCGCCGATCAGGCCTGGCAGGAAAAAGGCCAGGGCCGGGAACAGGCGGCGGCTGCGCGGGGTGCGCCTCAGCCGGGCCGTAAAGCAGAAAACCACCATCAGGCCGCCGGTCGCCAGGACCGCGTTGAAGGCGTAGAACCAGAAGCTGCTTTCGAGCAGCGCGCCGCCAAACGCCCCATAAAAGGCGGTCAGCGCAAACCAGGAAATCGCTCCTGCTATCCCGTAGGCAAGTCCGTCTTCTTTTGACACGACCGCACCCCAAAGCCACTGACACCAGCATTGCTTTGCCAGTCTCGTGCCGACAAGGGGAAAGTCGTGGCCTTTCGATGACGTGATCGACAATCGCCCGACAATCCGGCGAAAGGTCGCCGGACCCCTTGGATCCATGGGCCCGGCGGGCGCTTCGAAGGGCTTGCGGCCCGTTGTCGCGGTCCGTCTCCGGCCCTTTGGTTCAGCAGATCAACTGACCCAAGGAAAGATCGCGCCCCAGACCGCCAGCAGAGCCGAAAAGGCCAGATAGAGAACGGCTGTCGCGGTGAACCGCAGCTTTCTGGCGAGGGTGAAGCTGTCCACCCGCCGTCCGCCCCGCCAGATGAAGGGCGTCAGCAGGATCACGATGACACTGAGAATCCCGGCCACAAAACCGCAGGCCGAGGCGGTCAGGAGCAGACCACCCGGCCAGTCGAAGAAGATGGCGGCAATATCCCCGCTCTGGGCCGCCCAGATCGCGGTGCTGGAAAAGGCGATCACCCAGAGAACGGCCTGGATGGTCTGGATCATGCTGCCCCGCGCCTGGGCCGTGGTCTGGCGAAGATTCAGCCGCAGTCTGAGCCCCGCGCCGATCAGGGTGGCGATCGAGGCGATGAGCGACAGCAGGGCCAGCCAGACCATCAGTCCTTCGCCGCCAAACAGCCTGGCCCTTTGACTGAAAGTGGCGCCATTGGCGTCGTAGAAGCCGGTCGCCCGTCCGTTCTTCATCTCGAAGGCGATCTGCCGCGCGTCGCTGACCGAGCGGAACAGTCCGCTCTGATTGACGGGGGTCCAGACACTGCTGCCGCCGAAGCCCCGGATCACCAGCTGCCCCTGCTCATCGACCGACACTGTCGTGCGGCCGTTGATCAGGCCGATGAATTTTTCCATGCCGTGGAAGGATCGCCGGGACGACAGATACTCGCCCTCGAAGGCTGACCTGTTCTTCTCCAGCCATGGGGAGCGGATGGGTGGCTGCTGTGTCCCCTCGGCCGTGTAGAAGCGCTGAACGATCCGCTCGGCCAGGGAGCGGGTGAGGCCCCCGCCCGTCTCGGTATTGACCGCAACAAAGACCCCGAGGCCCAGGTCGGGCACCACCGTCATGTTGGACCGGAAGGTCAGGGTCGCTCCGTCATGGCCATAGCCGGTTCGTCCGCCCGGCAGGCGATACTCGATGAACCCGCGGGCAAAGCCGCCAATGCCAGGCAGCGCGCGCTGGTCAACACGCCGGAATCCGGCTGCCGTCTGGGCGTTGAAAATGGCGGCGCCATCCAGTGTGCCGCCGTTGAGCAGCATCATCATGTAGCGCGCCATGTCGCCGGCGGTTGAAGAGGCCCCGCCCGCCGGGGAGACCTGGCTGATATACTCGTAAGGGCGCTCCACGAAGCGCGAGCCGGTCCAGAAATAGCCCTTCGAAACATCCCGGGCCAGATAGGCCGGCATGGGGGCGGGCAGGCCGGTCCTGGGGGGGTAGGCGTCCCTGAAGGTTGTCCGGGTCATGCCCAGGGGCCCGGTAATGTCCTGTTCGATCACCGTCTCGAAGGGACGCTGGGCCTGCCAGGCGACGGCTTCACCGGCCAGGGTGACCCCGTAGTTGGAATAGGCGGGAACCGCGCCGGCGGGCCACTCGCGACGCGGCCGCTCCTGTTTCAGCCAGGTCGCTATCGGGCGAACGCGGTCGGCATCCTTTTCGAATAGCTGTCCCAGGGCCCGGTCTTCGAAACCGCCCCTGTGGTTCATGAGGTCGATGACGCGAACCTGTTGGTCAAATCCCTGGTCAGGCACCCTGACCGCTTCCGGCAGATAGAGGTTCACGGGCGAATCCAGGCGGATCCGGCCCGCCTCGACCTGGCGCATGACGGCGATCCAGGTGAAGGTCTTGGAGATGGAGGCCAGCCGGAACAGGGTCCGGTCCGGGTCGACGCGACGGGCCGGGCTGAGGCTGTCAAAGCCGTAGCCGCGCTTGAAGACAACCTGGCCGTTCTGGACCACCGAAACGCTGACCCCGGCGATCTTGCTGCCGGCCATGGATTCGCTGACGACGCCATCGATGAAGGCGGCCAGCTGGTCCGGGGCCATGGGGGCAGCGGTGATTGCGGGCGGCGCAGCCGGCGCCGGCGTGACGGGCGGCGCCGCACGCGTGACGGCGGACCTGCGCAACGGCCGCCGACCGGGACCGGCGGTGCGGCGGGGCTGGGGCTGCACGGCCTCTGCGGCCGGAGCCTCTGTCGCCGGGGCGCTGACGGGCGCTGCTGCAGTGGCCTCCTGCGCCACGACCGACACCGGCGAGAGGCCGACGATCAGCGTGAGGATCGCAAGCCGCCATCCTGTTGCAACCAAACTTGGCGTCACTTTTCAGGTCCCCTATCGATCGCCAAAGGCAACCTTGCTGTTCGCGATGATCGCTAACCGCCCTTGGGGAAGGCGTAAAGCGGTAGTAGGGGCCGAATGCCCGAACCTATCCAAACCTGGGGTTCGGAGGGCGGCGCGGCGCCGGTTTCCAGTTCCTTGCGCGAAACACATGCCAGGATGGCGGCCGGCAACGCCGCCCATCTGGAGGCGCCTGATGCGGCCTCGAGGAAGCATTCGTCGAAATAGGGATAGACATTGCCCTCTCCACAACCGAACGACACGCGGTCGCTGCGGGCGGAGGTCAAGATCAAGCGGCTGGGCTCTGCCAGAGCTGGCAGATTTACCCCGGAATAGCAGGTCGAAATGACCACGATGGTCGGGCGGCCGGGACAGGCGCTGTTGACCAGCTGAGCCATGACGACGGGGTAGATTACCGAGCTGTTCTCATTCTGGGGGTGCCCCAGGAAGGCGCCGTACTTGGTGCCATGGGAGGTGAAATAGAACAGGCAGCCGGCGGTCGCCTTGCCGGCCATGGTCTTGAGCCCGTTCTGGACCTCGAACAGCGTGCTGCGGCCCGGACGAGGCGTGTAGAGTTCGGGGCGAACGGAAAACTGCTGCACGTTTTCCGGCGCAAAGCCCATCTTCTCGACCAGAGCCTGGCTGATGTCCCTGCGGGCATTGTCGAAGGCTTCCGTGTCGCCGCCGCCCGAACCGTGGAAATCTCCGGCGACCACAACGGCGGCCCAGCCCGACATGGCCCCCTTGGTCGCGGCCAGCCCCGTGGACCCTGACAGCAGGACGGTCAGTCCGGCAAGCATTCCGAGCGCCAGCCTGATCATGGGGCGGACCTATTTCTTGAAGGATTTGAAGGGTGTCGGCATGGCCGTCGCTGTGGCCTTGGCCAGAAGCCGATCTTCGCTGTCATAGAGTTCGCCCTCCAGGAAGGCGATGGTCTTGCCCCAGCGGGCCACCATCCCCACCCCCCGCAAGGCGCCCGGCATGGCCGGACGGAAAAAGCTGGTCTTCATTTCCAGGGTCGGCATGACGCAGGTCATGCCGGAGGCCACCAGGCCGGATACCGACATGCACTCGTCCAGCATGGCGCAGACATAACCGCCCTGGATCTGGCCCATGGGATTGCAGAGCAGGTCCGCGCGGGCGTCAAACGCCACCTCGACCCGCTTGAGCGCCTGGGACACCGAAATCATCCTGAACCCCAGGGTCCTGGATCCGGAAGGCTGGGCCCTGGAATTCAGGAAGCGCTGGAGGATGGCTTCGTCGGTCAGGGCTTGCGGCTCGGTTTCAGTGACTTCGCTCATTTCTTTCGAAACTGGTCCAGAGAGACAACCTTGGCTGCGGTTTCGGCGACCGGTTCCGGTTCGTCATGCGCTGCGTCCTGGGTGACAGCGGCCACAGGCGTCGGCGCCGCCTCTGCCCCGGGCGGCTCGAACTGAAGGCCGAACTGGACAGAGGGATCGAAGAACCGGACCACGGCGGTATAGGGAATCGACAGGCGTTTGGGCTGACCGCCAAACTTCAGGGTGACGGTGAAAAACGTCTCGCCGGGGGCCAGGTCCCAGTACTGATGCTGGAGGATGATGGTCATTTCATCGGGATATTTCGACAGCACTTCCGGCGGACCGGATACGCCCGGCGCCTGGGTCTTGAAGGTGATGTAGAAGTGATGATCGCCGGGCAGCCCGCCCGGGGATGCGGCCCGGCGCAAGGCCGCCTTGACCACCCCGCGCAGGGCGTCCTGGGCCATGGCCTCGTATTGCATCAGGTCTTGTGGAGGCTTGTCTTGCGCCATGGGCGTTCACTCGTATCCCGCTCTTCGAGCTTCAACCTAGCGGTTTGTCACGCGCCCGCAATGCCGTCGCGCGCCGGGGACGGACGATCCTGTTCAGTTTTCGCGTTCTGATTCCAAGGGTGACTGCCGGGTCACAGTGGCCACCCGCAAGGCGTTGGTGGTGCCCGGCTGGTTGAACGGAACCCCCGCAGTCACAACCACCTCGTCGCCCCAGGTGGCGAGGCCTTCGCGCCGCGCCGTGGTCAGGGCGCCGACCACCGCTTCGGTCATGGTGTCATGGGCGGCGATCCGGACTGGATGGACGCCCCAGACCAGAGCAAGACGCCTGGCGGTCGCAATGACCGGGGTCAGGCCCAGGATCGGCGCCGTCGGCCTTTGCCGGGCGATGCGCAGGGCCGTGGAGCCGCCATGGGTGAAGGCCGCGATGGCCTTGGCGCCGGAAGAGTCCGCAACCTGGCGGGCGGCGGCGGCGATCGCCCCCGACGAGGTGGTCTCGGGCGCAAGGGGGCGGTCATCCATGGCGGCGCGCCATTCCGCGTCCCGCTCAACGCGGGTGAGGATACGGTCCATCATGTCCACGGCTTCCAGGGGATACTGACCGGCGGCGGTTTCGGCCGACAGCATGACCGCATCGGCGCCTTCGAACAGGGCGCCCGCCACATCGGAGGCCTCAGCCCTTGTAGGGGTCGGGGAGCTGATCATGCTCTCCATCATCTGGGTGGCGACGATGACGGGGCGGCCCATTTCGCGCGCCCTGCGCACGATCCGTCGCTGGGCCAGCGGCACCTCCTCCGGCGGAAGTTCGACCCCCAGATCGCCGCGCGCCACCATGACGGCGTCCGACAGGGCGATGATCTCGTCCAGATTGGCCAGGGCCTGGGGCTTTTCCAGCTTGGTCAGGACCCAGGCCCGTCCGGCGATCAGTTCCCGGGCCTCGATGACATCTTCAGGCCGCTGGACAAAGGACAGCCCGATGAAGTCGACGCCCTGGTCGAGGGCGAAGGCCAGATCCAGCCGATCCTTGGCGGTCAGGGCCGGGATGGGCAGCATGACATCGGGAACGTTGACGCCCTTGCGGTCGGACAGTCGGCCAGCGACGATGACGGTGGTTTCCAGGTGATCAGGACGCACATGCTCGACGCGAAGCCGCAGCTTGCCGTCGTCGATCAGCAGGTTCATGCCGGGTGTGGCGGCCCCGATGATTTCCGGATGCGGAAGCTGGACGCGGCTGACATCGCCAGGGATCGGGGAGAGGTCCAGCCGGAAGGCCTGACCCTTCTGAAGGATGACATGGCCATTGCTGAACCGGCCAATGCGAAGTTTGGGACCCTGGACATCGGCCAGCACCCCGATGGGGCGGCCGGTCTTGCGCTCAAGGCTGCGGATGATCGCCAGGCGTTCGGCGTGATCGGCATGGTCGCCGTGGCTGAAGTTCAGGCGGAAGACATCGGCCCCGCCCTTGAGCACGGCCTCGATCATCTCCGGGGTCGAGGTCGCGGGTCCCAGGGTTGCGACGATTTTTGCGCGTCGGCGGCGAAGGATGTGATGACGACCGGGCATTTGATCTTCCTGGCGCGGCGGCATCCGTCCGCGCGCCGCCCTTCTACAGGACAGAGCGACTCGCCCAAACCCATGTTGGCTGGAGGCTGTTCACAAGGGAGGCAAATCAGTTGCCGGGCGCCGGCGACCGGAAACAGGTGGGGGGCTTCTGTTGCCAGGCGCCCCCCGGGCCCCGCCTGAAGGTGCTAAACCCGCAGGGCTTTAGAGCGAGTGCTCCGGCGCTGCATTACGCGGCGACAGCGTACTCTTCAGCGAAGTTATCGTTCGCATTTAGATTAAGACCCGAAACGGTGGGTCAAGCCGAGAGAAAGCAACACCTTTACACGTCTGTCGATGCTGATCGGCCCCGCACTTCCCGGCGATAACCCGGAAGGATATTGGTGGAGCCGCCGGGAATCGCACCCGGGTCCAGTCCGCTTATTACGAGCGCGTTTATCTCCATAGACCGAGCAAGCCCGGACAAGGCCAATATAGGCGTTATCGGGGGCGATTGGAATGACCCGGTTGAAATGACCGGCTTTCTGAAGGGGTCAATGGCTTCTGGAGCCGGGGGTTTCAGGGGTTTTTGCCTCCGGGCAGGACGCAAGGGGGTTCCGGGGCGGGGCTTCCTTGGGCAGGATGCCCCGGTGCTCCTGTTCGGGGGGAGCTTTTGAGGGGAAACACCATGACCAAATTTCTGGCCGAGTTTGTCGGCACCTTCACCCTGGTGCTGTTCGGATGCGGCGCCGCTGTCCTCGGCGGCGAGAACGTCGGACAGCTGGGTATCGCCCTTGCCTTCGGTTTCGCGATCGTCGCCATGGCCTATGGCATCGGGCCCATCTCCGGATGCCACGTCAATCCGGCCGTCAGCCTGGCGGCGTTTGTGGCCGGGCGCATGAACGCCAGGGACATGCTGCTCTACTGGGCGGCGCAGTTTGCGGGCGCCCTGGTCGGGGCGGCCATCCTGATGGTGCTGGCCAAGACTGGCGTCGAAAGCGGCCTGGGCCGCAATGGCTGGGGTCCCGGCTATCTGGGTGAATACGGCCTGCAGTCCGCCTTGGTCTTCGAGATCGTGATGACCGCCCTGTTCGTGATCGTCATCCTGGGATCCACCGGCGCAGGATCGTCCCCGGGGTTTGCGGGCCTGGCGATCGGCATCACCCTGGCGGTAATTCACATCGTCGGGATCCAGGTGACCGGCGTTTCGGTCAATCCGGCGCGCAGCTTTGGCCCGGCCATCCTGGTCGGGGGCGAAGCCCTGGCGCAGCTCTGGCTGTTCATCGTTGCGCCGGCCATCGGCGCGCTGATCGGCGGCCTTGCCTTCCGGCTCAAGCTTCTGAAGGCCTGAACCAGACCGGGCTGTAACCTGCTTAGTCAGAGCCTGTTCCGGTCTGGTCGGTTCGATCAGAGCGGAACAGGCGATGGCCTACATCGCCTCGGGACCGCGCTCTATGGACAGAACACCGGTGCGGGAGAGTTCGACCAGTCCCAGGGGCCGCATCAGTTCGACAAAGCTGTCGATCTTGCTCGGCGCACCGGTGATCTCGAAGACGAAGCTTTCCGAGGTGGTGTCGATGACCTTGGCCCGGAAGATGTCGCTGACCCTGAGGGCCTCGACCCGGTCGCCGCCCGTGCCGCGCACCTTGACCAGGGCCAGTTCACGCTCGACGCCATTGGGGTCGCGGGTGACGTCCTGGACCCGGCGGACGCTGACGACTTTCTGAAGCTGGGCCTCGATCTGGTCCAGGACGTGGGGCGCGCCGCGGGTGACCACGGTGATCCGGCTGGTATGGGCCCGGCGGTCGGTTTCAGCGACGGTCAGGCTTTCGATATTGTAGCCCCGTGCGGCGAACAGACCGACGACCCGGTGCAGGACCCCGGCCTCGTTGTCGACCAGCAGGGCGAAGGTGGCGAGGGACTCGACCTCGGACTCGTGGGCGAGGTCATAGGCGGAGGCAGGCGGTGTCGATTGAGGCATCAGACGAGCCCCCGGCCGCTCTCGCCGATGACGCTGCCGATGTCCTGGGTGTCGTCGGGCAGGATCATCTCGTTATGGGCCTTTCCGGAGGGGATCATGGGCAGGCAGTTCTCGTTCTTCTCGACCCGGCAGTCAAAGATCACCGGCCCGGGGCTGTCGATCATCTCCAGGATCTTCGCGTCCAGCTCGGCGGGATCGCTGCAGCGGATGCCAACCGCCCCATAGGCCTCGGCCAGCTTCACGAAGTCGGGCAGACTTTCAGAATAGCTGTGGCTGTAGCGCTCGCCATGCAGCAGGGCCTGCCACTGCCGCACCATCCCCATCCATTCGTTGTTGAGAATGAAGACCTTCACCGGCAGATTGTACTGAACGGCGGTGGATATTTCCTGGGTCATCATCTGGATGCTGGCCTCGCCGGCGATGTCTATGACCAGACTGCCAGGATGGGCCAGCTGCACGCCGACGGCCGCCGGCAAGCCATAGCCCATGGTGCCGAGGCCGCCGGAGGTCATCCAGCGATTGGGCTCCTGGAAGCGATAGAACTGCGCCGCCCACATCTGGTGCTGGCCGACCTCCGTGGTGATGTAGGTGTCCCGGTCCCTGGTCAGGGCATAGAGACGCTCGATGGCCTGCTGCGGCTTGATGACCTTGTCGCCGGTCCGATAGCTGAGGCACTGGCGGGCCCGCCAGGTGTCGATCTGCCGCCACCAGTCATCCAGGGCCTGGCGGTTGGGTTGATACCCGCCGGCCTTCCAGGCTTCGATCAGATCCGCCAGGACGCTGCCCGCATCGCCGACGATGCCGACATCGACGCGGACGTTCTTGTTGATGGAGGAGGCGTCGATATCGATATGGATCTTCTTGGATCCTGGCGAGAAGGCGTCGAGGCGGCCGGTCACCCGGTCGTCAAACCTGGCCCCGACACAGACCATGACATCGCAGTCGTGCATGGCGTTGTTGGCCTCGAAGGTGCCATGCATGCCCAGCATCCCCAGCCAGGCCGGATCGGCAGCCGGGAAAGCGCCCAGGCCCATGAGGGTCGAGGTGACCGGGGCTCCGGTCATGGCGGCCAGCCTGCGCAACAGGGCGCTGGCCTCGGGGCCTGAATTGATGACTCCGCCGCCGGTATAGAAGATCGGGCGGCGGGCGCCGGCGATCAGGCGGGCGGCCTCGGCCACTCTGGCTGCGTCACCTTTTGTCCGCGGGTTGTAGCCATGGCCGAACGTGACCTCATCGGGACCCTGGTAATGCCCCTGGGCGAACTGCACGTCCTTGGGAATGTCGATCAGCACCGGACCAGGGCGGCCGGTGGTGGCGATATGGAAGGCCTCGTGCAGTATGCGCGGCAGGTCCCTGATGTTCTTGACCAGGTAGTTTTGCTTGGTGCAGGAGCGGGTGATGCCGACGGTGTCGGCTTCCTGAAAGGCGTCCGTGCCGATCAGGTGGGTCGGGACCTGGCCCGTCAGGACCACCAGTGGAATCGAGTCCATCAGGGCGTCGACAATCCCGGTCACCGTGTTGGTGGCGCCGGGGCCGCTGGTCACCAGGACAACGCCCGGCTTTCCGGTGGAGCGGGCATAGCCTTCAGCCGCATGGGCGGCGCCCTGCTCATGGCGAACCAGGATGTGACGCAGGCGCGGACCATGGGCCTCATTGTCCTGGAACAGGGCGTCATAGATCGGCAGAACCGCGCCACCCGGATAGCCGAACATGACCTCTACGCCCTGGTCCACGAGCGCCCGGATGACCATTTCGGCGCCCGAAAGGGTCGGGTCCTGCGCGGTGACGGCAGTCGAGATCGAGGTTGCGGTTTTCTGGTCGGTCATCTTCAGGGTTCCAGGGGGCGTTCAGGCAACAAAAAAGGCCCGCGAGGGGCCTTGGCGCACGCGGCCGCGCAACACGCCAATGGGCGTGTCACGGTCGGCCGCTAGATAAGTACCTTGCCTAGAGGGCGCACAAAGTTTGCTCCAAATTCACGTTTTCATCCATGCCACGCCATAGGGCAGGGGTCAAGGCAGGTCTAGGCGCAACAAACAACCTCATCTGAGGAGGGCCTGAAACTGTGTTTCAAGGTCAAGGGCAGGCGTCCTGGGCCAGTCGGCCGACTGGTTTCGCAACCAGGTCAGCTGTCGCTTGGCATAGCGCCGGGTCTCCCGACAGGCCAGTTCGGCGGCGGCGGCGAGCGTGGTCCTGCCTTCCAGCCAGGCAGACAGTTCGCGGACGCCGACCGCCTTCATCACCGGCAGGTCGGGGTCGAGGTTGCGGCGCATCAGACGGGCGACCTCTTCGCCGGCGCCCTGGGCCATCATCCGCGCGAACCGCTGATCGCACCGGGCATAGAGCGCCTCCCGTTCCGGCTCCAGAATCAGGCCGCGCCATTGTGCCGGTCCCAGAGCCGGGCGGGTATCGGCCTGCCAGGCGGTGATCGGACGGCCCGTGGCTTCCAGCACTTCCAGAGCGCGGGTCAGTCGCATGCGATCGCCGGGCGCGATGCGGGCGGCGGCCGACGGGTCGGACAGGGCCAACCCGGCGCGCAGGACCGCTTCGCCTTCGGTGTCATAGCGGTCCTGAACAGCCCGGCGAACGGAGCCGGGTATCGGCGGAATCTCGGCCAGACCCTGGGTGAGGGCCTGGAAATAGAGGCCGGTTCCCCCGACAATCACAGCAGGCCGCTCCCGTTCCTGCAGGTCCCTGAGGATGGATAGCGCGGCGCGCAGCCATCGGCCCACGCTCCAGCCGTCGGCGCCGTCGGCCAGGCCAAAAAGATGGTGCGGGACCTGCGCCATCTCCTCGGACGAGGGGCGAGCGCTCAGAACCTCCAGGTCTTCATAGAGCTGCAGGGCGTCGGCGTTGATGATCTCGGCGCCGGTCTCCTTCGCCAGTCTGAGGGCGAGGGCCGACTTGCCGCTTGCGGTGGGTCCGGCGATCAGCCAGATGCGAGGCTCCATGACCCTATCCATCACCCTTGTCTCCCCTGATCCGCAAGGCCTTGCGGACGCCGTCCGCCTGCTGGGCGAGGCCCTGTCCCTCTCAACGCCGCAGCCCCTGGGGCCCGGCGCCGTGGATTTCACGTCGGAGGGCGATCTGACGGCCGTACGCCAGGCGGCTGACCAGGCCCTGGCCGGCATCACCATCGACCATTGCGTCCAGCCCGCAGAGGGCCGGCGCAAGCGGCTTCTGATCGCGGACATGGACTCGACCATCATCGGCTGCGAGTGCCTGGACGAACTGGCGGACTTTGCCGGGGTCAAGACGGCGGTGTCGGAGATTACCGAACGGGCCATGCGGGGCGAACTGGAGTTCGAGGGCGCCCTGCGTGAGCGGGTCGCCATGCTGGCGGGACTGGACCTGTCGGCCTTGAAGGCCTGCTACGAGCAGCGGGTGCGGCTCAATCCGGGGGCCAGGACCCTGGTCACCACGATGGCGGCCCATGGCGCCCGGTGTCTGCTGGTGTCCGGGGGCTTTACCTATTTCACCAGCCGGGTCGCCGTGGCGGCCGGTTTTCACGAAGATCGCGCCAATCGAATGATCGAGGCGGACGGGGCCCTGACCGGCGCGGTGGCGGACCCCATCCTTGGGCGGGAAGCCAAGCTCGCGGCCCTGACCGAGGAATCGGAGCGCCTGGGACTGGACCTGTCGAAGTCAGTGGCCATCGGCGATGGCGCCAATGACCTGGCGATGATCGAGGCGGCCGGCCTGGGGATTGCCTATCGGGCCAAGCCGCTGGTGGCGGCCCGGGCCGCCGCCAGGATCGACCATGCTGACCTGACGGCCCTGCTGTATTTCCAGGGCTATCGCATCGAGGATTTTGCCGCGAACTGATCCTCGCCAGTCCCCGGAATCAGGACTGGCGAGGAAAGGTCAGGCTATTGGGCCGAGGCCCCGCGCCCGAAATACTTGAAGAAGTCGCTGTCCGGGGACAGGACCAGGGTCGCATCGCCCTGGGCCATGGAGGCGTCATAGGCCTTCATGGACCGATAGAAGGCGGCAAAGCCAGGGTCGCGGCCAAAGCTCTCGGCAAAGAGCCGGGCGCGTTCGGCGTCGCCTTCGCCTCGGATCCGCTCGGCCTCGCCGGTCGCGGTGGCGATGATTTCCCGCTGCTTCTGGTCGCCTTCGGCCCGGATCCGGGTGGCTTCCTGTTCCCGGGCGGTTCGCATCCGCTCGTAGACAGCGGTCTGGTTGGCGGCGGGCAGGTCGGCGCGCTTGATCCGGACGTCGATGATCTCGATGCCGAGCCTGGAACTGCGGGCCTGGCGGATCAGGTTGTCGCGGATGACGTTCATCAGGGCCGAGCGCTTGGAGGAAATGATGTCCTCGGAATTCGCCGTGCCGAGGGCCTGACGCAGGGCTGCATTGAGACGCTGCTCCAGACGGTTGTTGGCCGTGCCGGCATCGCCCAGCGCCGTGTAGAACCGGTAGGGGTCGCGGATCCGGTAGCGGATGAAGGCGTCGACCACCAGGCGTTCCTGGTTGCCGGCGATGATTTCTTCCTGGGTGGCTTCGAGCATCTGGTTGCGCTTGTCGAAGACCAGGTGGCTTTCGACGAAGGGCCATTTGGCCTTGAGGCCCGGGCCGTCGTCGTTGCCAGGCGCATTGACCACCCGGACGACCTTACCGATCTGGATGATCACCGCCTGCTGGGTCTGGTCCAGCACATAGAAGGTCTGGCTGGCGAGGATCAGAAGACCGCCGCCGATTATGGCCAGGAGGGTCAGTCTGTTGCGGTTCATTGGGCCGCTCCCTGGCTGGGCGAGGCAGCGGGCGCGGCCGTGGCCGTGGACGCCGGGCTGCGGCTGCGGAAGGTGTCGGGCGACAGGACGATCGGGGCGGTCACGCCCTTGCCGTCGATGATCACCTTGTTGGAGCGGGACAGAACCCGTTCCATGGTTTCGATATAGAGCCGTTCGCGGGTCACGCCGGGCGCCAGGCGATACTGCTCGTAGATCTGGTTGAAGCGCTGGGCTTCACCGATCGCTTCGTTGACCACCTGGGCCTTGTAGCCGAGGGCGGCCTGCTTGACGCGGGAGGCCTCACCGCCGGCGGCATTGACCTTGGCCTGGAAGTTCTGGCCGGCGGTCGCGACGTCCTGGAAGGCGGCCACGACGGGCTTGGGCGGTTGGGCGTCCCGGATCTGGATGCTGTCGATGATCACGCCGGAGTCATAGCCATCCAGGATGCGCTGCATCAGGTCGGCGGCCTGGGCCTGGAGCTGGCCCCGGCCCGTGGAGATGATCGGGTCCAGCTTGCTGCGGCCGACCACCTCGCGCATGGCGCTTTCGGCCACGGCCTTGACCGTTCCCCGGGGGTCGCTGACGTTGAAGAGATACTTGCCGGGATCGGAAACCCGCCAGTTCACGGCAAAGGTCAGGTCGACGATGTTTTCGTCCCCGGTCAGCATCAGGCTTTCCTGGGGCAGGGTGTCAGCCTTTGCGCCGCCGACGATGGTTTCATTGATCGAGGTGATGTCGACCTTGAAGGACCGTTCGACGAGCGGCAGGTGATAGCCGATGCCGGGCCCGTAGGACCGTGTCCAGGCGCCGAAGGTCGTCACGACGGCCTTTTCCCGGGCGCCGACCACGATCACGCCGGCCAGCAGGTATACAACGACCAGGCCGCCCGCCAGGACGGGAAGGTATCGCTTGATCGAGAGTTCGGGGCCCGGCCCGCCGGACCCGCCATTCTGCAGAACGCCTCTGAGGCGGGACGCCCAGCGTTCCAGCAATTCGTTCAGGTCCACGCCCTCTGGCGGAGGCCGACGGGGGCCGCCGCCCTGGGGACGCTGGGGGCGTTTGGGCTCTTCTGCGGGGCCATTCGGCTTGCCGCTCTCCGGCGGCGGCGAACCCCAGGGTCCGGGGTTGGCATTGTCATTCCAGGGCATGAAGTTGGCGTCGTTCCGTCAGCTGTGGGCTGGCTGGCTTGTTGCAAACCGGCGCGGGTAGCCGGATATGTGACTCCCAAGTCCTCAAAGCAAGCTGAACAGCCCATGACATCCGCACAACTGTTGGATCGAGAGACGATTTTGACGGCGCTGGACGGTCTGATAGACCCTGTTTCAGGCAGGGGGATCGCTGCCGCCGGTCTGGTCCAGGGTCTGGTGCTGCGGGACGGTGTGGCCGGTTTCATGCTCGAGGTCCCGGTTGCGGACGTCGGGCGCTATGGCGCCGTGCGGCAGGAGGCCGAGACCATGCTGTCGGGTCTGCCCGGAGTCAGCAAGGCGCAGGTCGTGCTAACGGCCCAGGCGCCCGCCGGCGCCGTCCGGTCCCGCAAGGGCGCCAGGCTCAGCACCGATCCGGCGGCGGAGCCCAAGGTCAACGAGGCCGCAAAGCCGGCCCATGTGAAGCGGGTGATCGCCGTGGCCAGCGGCAAGGGCGGGGTCGGCAAATCCACCGTCTCGGTCAATCTGGCCTGCGCCTTCGCGGGGATGGGCCTCAGGGTCGGGCTGCTGGATGCCGATGTCTATGGTCCCTCTGCCCCGCGGATGATGGGCATCGACGAGGAGCCTGCCTTTGTCGACGGAAAGCTGCAGCCGCTGATGGCCTATGGGGTCAAGGTCATGTCCATCGGCTTCATGGTGGAGGAGGGCTCGCCGATGATCTGGCGCGGGCCCATGGCGTCATCGGCGGTGCGCCAGATGGTCCAGGACGTGGCCTGGGGCAGCGCTGAAGAGCCGCTGGACATCCTGGTGGTCGATCTGCCGCCCGGCACCGGGGATATTCATCTGACCATGGTTCAGAAGCTGGCGGTCGATGGCGTCGTCATTGTTTCCACGCCGCAGGAAATCGCCCTGATCGACGCCCGGCGGGCGGCGGCCATGTATGCCAAGACCTCGACCCCGATCCTGGGCGTGATCGAGAACATGGCTTTTTTTGCAGATCCCTCGACGGGGGCGCGGATCCCCATCTTCGGGACCGGCGGCGCCCGGGCCGAGGCGGCAACCCTGGGTGTTCCCCTGCTGGCGGAAATTCCCATCGAGCTGGCGGTGCGGCAGTCCGGCGATGACGGCCGGCCGCTGACGGTGTCCGGACATGACAGCGCCGCCGCCCGGGCTTTCCAGGCGGCGGCGCAAGCCTTGCTTGGCTAGTTCCCGAAAGGGGGTTGGGCTTAGCCCCCGGCCATCTTGCGGAAGAACTTCTGGCCCTGTTCGCCGCCGGCGAAATAGGGCTTCTGGCCGGTTTCGTCGCTGATCTTGCTCCAGTTGTCGCGGACTTCCTCGACGGACAGACCGCCTTCGCCGAGGAAAACGCCTTCGGTTTCATAGATGCGCGAGATGGCGAAGACGCCGGCGCCGGCCGTCAGGATGGCGCCGCTGGGGGCTTCGTCCGAGGCCAGGAAGACCACGCCCGGGGTGACATATTCGGGCTTCAGCTTTTCCAGGACTTCGGGCGGCATCAGGCCTTCGGTCATGCGGGTCGCGGCCACCGGGCTGATGGCGTTGATGTGGATGTTGTTCTTCTGGCCTTCCAGCTTGATGGTGTTCATGAAGCCGATGATGCCGAGCTTGGCGGCGCCGTAGTTGGCCTGGCCGAAGTTGCCATAGAGGCCCGAGGACGAGGTGGTCACCACGATCCGACCGTAGTTCTGGGTCTTCATGATTTCCCAGACAGCCTTGGCCGGCTTGACGGTGCCCAGCAGGTGGACGTTCAAGACGAACTCGAAATCGGCGATGTCCATCTTGGAGAAGGACCGGTCCCGCAGAACGCCGGCATTGGCGATCAGGATGTCGATCCGGCCCCAGGCCTCCATGGCCTGCTGGACCATCAGGGCGACGCCTGCGTCGTCCGTGACCGAGCTGCCATTGGCGATGGCTTCACCGCCCATGGCGGTGATTTCCTCGACCACGGCCTGGGCTGCCGCCGACGATCCGCCCGAGCCGTCCATGGAGCCGCCCAGGTCGTTGACCAGGACCTTGGCGCCGCGACGGGCCAGTTCCAGGGCGTGCTGGCGACCCAGTCCGCCGCCGGCGCCTGTTACGATCGCGACTTTCCCGTCGAACCGGATGTCGACCATTTGCGTAGTTCCTCTTGGCTATGCGGGCAAAAATGCCCGTTCGAAGTCGGCGGCGTTGTGAGGCGCAGCGCCGACTCCGTCAAGCTTTGGAACCCGTCTTCGGACGAGAGAGGGTCAGGCGATCTCGACGTCGCCGTTCAACGACTTGGCCAGATCCAGCAGCCGGCGCCGGGGCCGTTCGCCCAGCTGGTAGTAGGCGCGGATCAGATCGAGCGTCTCCTTGCGGGCGAACATCTCGCCGCCGCCGTCGCCGTCATTGGCGGCTGCCTGAGGCCGATCCGTCGCGGAAAGACCGTCATAGAAATAGCCGACCGGCACCTCCAGGGCCTCCGACAGCTGCCAGAGTCGGGCGGCGGAGATGCGGTTTGCGCCGCATTCATATTTCTGGATCTGTTGAAACCGCACCCCCACCGAACCAGCCAGCTGCTGCTGCGTCAGGCCCAGAAGCCGCCGCCGACGGCGGAGGCGCTTGCCCAGATGTACGTCGATGTCGTTGCCCATGAGCCTTTTGCCCCCATCCTTGGTGAAAAGCTGTGGCCGTCCCATTTCGAAACGGTTCGACAGGGCATCCGCAAGTCGCGCGCCAAGCGATAACGGGGCGAGATGATTGCGCGCGCCGGGCGTGTGACGGTAATTACTCAGCATGCGTGACAGTCATGTCTCATGGACTCAGGATTTTGCCTGGCGGCTCGAGGCCCTGGCCTTTGACCTCTTCACGGGCCTGATGAGGCTGGTCCCGGTGGACCTTGCCTCGGATCTGGGCGGCGCCCTGTTCCGTTGGCTGGGGCCGCTGACCCGCACCCATCGGCTGGCCTGGCAGAACCTGGTGCTGGCTTTTCCCGATCGCGACGAGGCCTGGCGGGCAAAACTTCTCTGCGACCAATGGGAGAGCAACGGGCGGACCGCCTTCGAGTTTCCCCAGATGGACCGCATCCTGCCCTCCACAGGCCGGGTGGAACTGGTGGGCGGGGAGCGTCTGAAGGCCATTGCGGAGTCGGGCCTGCCGGTGGTGTTCGTCTCGGGGCATTTCTCCAACTGGGAAGTGATGCCGGCGGCGATCGTTGACAGTGGCGTGGTCTGCCAGATGACCTATCGGGCCGCCAACAATCCCTATGTGGACCAGCGCATCAAGGACAGCCGCTTTCGCTACGGCGTCCGGCTGTTCGCGCCCAAGGGGGGGGATGGCGCACGCGAACTGCTGGAGGCCATGAAGAAGGGCGAGTCGGTGGCCCTGATGAATGACCAGAAGTTCAATCGCGGCGGTGTGGCGGCGCCATTTTTCGGGCGTCCGGTCATGGCCGCGCCTGGTCCGACCCGGCTGGCCCTGCGGTTCGGGACAGTCCTGCAGCCGATGTCGGTCCAGCGACTGAAGGGTGCGCGTTTTCGGGCCGTGGTGCATCCGCCCATCGCCGTGCCGAGCACGGGCGACAAGACGGCCGATATCGCCGCCGGCGTCGCCGCCGTGACGCGCTTCGTGGAGAGCCAGGTGCGGGAACGGCCCGAGGAATGGTTCTGGGTCCACAGGCGCTGGCCCAAGGAGGCCTACCAGGAGCTGGCGGCCCGGGGCCTCAATGGGCCGGGGGACTCGGAACTCTAGTCGAGGGCCTGCCAGACGAGAGCGCGCCTCACCGGACGGTCCGTCTTGCGCCGGGTCTAGATCGCCAGGGGCACCGGCTGCTTTTGAGCCTGGGCTATGTCGTCAATGCCCCGACGAAGTGGGCCGAAATAGTCCTCGGTCCGGACAAAGGGCCGGGGCCGCATGATGACCGTTTCGATCCGTTCGATGATCGCCCGGGCCGTAAGGGGCTTGGCGATGATCTCCGTCACCCCGGCGTCCCGGGCCTCGAAGACCCGGCTGCGGTCGGCGAAACCCGTCATCATGATGATCGGGAGATAGGGGTTCTTGCTGTCCTTGGCGTTGCGGACCATGCGGGTGAAGGTCGCGCCATCCAGCGGCTCCATCCGAAAATCGACGATCGCCAGATCGGCCGGCCAGTCCCTGAGCACCTGAAGTCCGTCGGCGCCGTCGGCGGCCTCACGGAGCTGGCGCACGCCCAGGCCCTTCAGGATGGATCCGACGATCGTCCTCATATGATGATTGTCGTCGATCAAAAGGACGCGGAGGGCTTCCAAGCCTACATTCATCGTCTCAAGCTTCCCCGGCGCAGCCATCGCTTCGGGTCTGACGTCCAAATCAGATCCGCGCGAGATTATCGTGGCTTCGAGGTAGTGAGCGAAATGTTACCGGGCTCTTTACGGTCCGGGTTTGAGGCCGGAATTGTCAGGAATAGGGCGTCGGCGCCGCGATCCTGACCATCAGGGTCGGGTCCATGTTTCTGCCCCGCCACTTCATGCGCCAGCACAGGTGCGGTCCGGTGGCGCGGCCGGTCTTGCCAACCTCGCCGATCAGGTCTCCCTGCGCCAGGCGTTGACCTGCCCGGACAGCGACATGGGACTGGTGAAGATACATGGAGACCAGGCCCTGGCCATGATCCAGCATGACAAGGCCGCCTTCGAAATGCATGCCGGTTTCCGCCAGGCTGACGATGCCCCCGGCCGGCGCCAGGATGGGCGTTCCCTTGGCGGCCGCAAGGTCCGCGCCATAGTGAGGCCGCTTGGCTTCGCCATTGAGGATCCGCTGTCCGCCGAAGCGACCGGAAATCCGGGTCGCCTTCAGGGGCATGACAAAGCCCGTGCGAAAATCATCGATGTCGACCCGGCTGGCCAGTCCGGTCTGTTTCAGGGCATTCTGTTTCCTGATGAGGTCGAGAAGGGCGGGGTCGGAGGGGCTGACCAGTTCTGCGGGCAGACCGTCGATCCGCTGGATATCGAAGTCGCCGGGCGCCACGGAAAACCGATGGCGGGCGGTCCCGCTCGCGGTGCTGACGCCAAGGTCGGCCGTCAGGGCGGCGTCGCGGTCGAAGCCGATGACGAAATAGCCTCGCGCCGAAGCGCGGCCGACGACTTCGCCATCCAGAGTGATCTCGGCGAAAGGCGCGGTGAGGCCAAACGCAAAGCCGCCCTGCTGAAACCTGCCCGACAGGCGCAGGGACGGCGGGGCGGCGAAGACCTGGCCGGCCAGGGCGGCGCCGCCCAGCCCAAGCCCAAGCCCGAGAATTGCGCCGCGCCTGTTCAGGGGTTGCGCTCCCGCCAGCGGGTCAGGGCTTCGGCCGGTCCGGCATAGGCTTCCTGATGTTCGGGGCTCCAGTATTTCAGGGCTTCGAGCGGGATCTTCACCCCGGTCACGGCGCAAATGACAAAGCGGCCGGGTTTCAGGACGGCGAAGTCGCCGTCACCATAATGCAGCTTGGCAATGTCGCTGCCGATTTCGCGATCAAAGGCGTTCATGCCGACAACCTAGCGAACCTGGGGCCTTTGGCCAACCGTCCTGCCGGACTTCAGAACAGATCGCCCTGCCTGGAAGACGGGTCGGGCGCCGGACCTTGCACCTTGCGGGTCGATGCCGCCGGACGAGCCGGAACCGGGGAAACCGGATCGTTGTCAGAACCGCTGATCACAGCCTCGCGGCTCAGGTCGGCGAAGGTCAGGGTCACGACCTGGCCGGGGGCAAGGCCGGCGCCTGTCCGGACCAGGGCGCCATCGGAGCGGGTGACCATGGCAAAGCCGTTGCGCAGGGGACGCCGGGGATCCAGCGACAGCCGCAGCTTGTCGACAGACGTCACCTGGCCCTGCCGGTCTTCGACCAGACGCTTCCAGGCCCGTTGCAGCCGCTCACCGGCGCTGGTCAGGGCCCGGGCCTTGGCATCGGCGTCGGCGCTGCGGAGGATGGCGGCATCCAGGCGGCGGGACAGACCCTGAAGCGCCTGGCCTGCGACAACGGTCTGCCGGCTGAGCAGTCCGGGCCTGAGCGGCGAAGCGCTCTGGGCGAGGCGATGGGACTGCAGATCGAGGTTCCGGCGGAGCGCGCCGGTCAGGCGACTGGCGGCCAGATCGAGCCGCTGGCTGGCGCCGGCGGTCAGGTCGCCCGGCCGGGGCAGGCCCCTGGCGCTGGCGGAAAGACGGGTCCTGCGGTCCTCGATCAGCCTGTGGCCGGTGCGCAGCAGCCGCTGGTCCAGGCCGGACAGGGCGATTCGAAGTTCGGCCAGGACGGGTGTCGCCATTTCCGCCGCCGCAGTCGGGGTGGGCGCCCGGCGATCGGAGACGAAGTCGATCAGGGTGGTGTCTGTCTCATGGCCCACGGCGCTGATCAGCGGGATCCGGCTCTGCGCCACGGTGCGGGCCAGGGCCTCGTCATTGAACGGCCAGAGGTCCTCGACCGATCCGCCGCCGCGGGCGACGATGAGCACGTCCGGCCGGGGCAGGGCGCCTCCGGATTCCATCGCATTGAAACCGCGGATCGCGGCAGCCACCTGAGCCGCCGCGGCATCGCCCTGGACAACGACTGGCCAGACAATGACCCGGCAGGGCCAGCGATCCCGGATCCGGTGAAGGATGTCGCGGATCACCGCGCCGGTGGGGCTGGTGATCACTCCGACCACGGCAGGCATGGAGGGCAGGGCCTGCTTGCGGCCTGCGTCAAACAGGCCTTCAGCCGCCAGTCGGGCCTTCAACCGTTCCAGTTGCGCCAGCAGGGCGCCGATCCCGGCGGCCTCCATGGATTCGATGACGATCTGGTAGCGCGACCCTGCCGGAAAGGTGGTGATCCGGCCGGTGACGATGACTTCCAGGCCCTGTTCCGGGCGGACCGACAGGCCGCGCACCTGGCCCTTCCAGACCACGCCGTCGATCGCCGCCTTTTCGTCCTTCAGGGTCAGATAGACATGGCCGCTGGCATGGTGGGTCACCTTGGACAGCTCGCCGCGAAGGCGGACAAAGCCATAGGCGTCCTCGAGCGTTCGCTTGAGGGCAAAGGCCAACTCCGAGACGCTATAGGCCTGGGCGTTCGAGACGGGGTCGTTCGAGACGGGGGCGCCCGAAGTCGAGGCGGCTGGGCTGGCTGTGTTGGGGGCGTCTGTCACCGGGTCACCATAGCCTCATCCATGAGTCGCAAGAAACGGGGTCGACTGCAGAGTCTGCCGACCTAGATGACCGGCCATGAAGATTCGTTTTCCTGGAATGGATCCCTGGCCTGCCCTGACCTTCCGCCGGGCGCTCATGGGCCTGGCGGTCGCCGCCGCCCTTGGTCTGGGCGACGCCGGACCGGGTCTCGCTGCGGAGGATCCCATGGCGGGCGCCTGGCGCATCCGGGGCGAGGTGCAGTCTTTCAGCTTCACCCTGACCTGCCGATTCACGAGAAGCGGAGAGGCCCTGTCCGGAACCTGTTTTGACGGGGGGACCAACCGGCCCCATCCCCTCACGTCTGGAACCGTGACCGGCTCGCAGGTCCGCTGGACCTATCAGTCCAGCTTCATGGGCCAGCCGTTCAAGGTGCAGTATGTCGGGACCCTCAAGGACGGGACAATCAGCGGCGCCGTGGACGCCGCCGGTCGCAAGGGCCGTTTCAGCGGTTCGAGGTAGACTCGCAGCCTAGATGTACCGACGAAGGGACCGGGCCAGTTCGGTCGGGCCGGTCTTCTTCTTGCCGGACTGGACCGGCTGATAGGCGACCCGCGCATGTTCCCCGCAATAGGGACCGTCGCTGGCGCGGCGGCCGCAGAAGGTGAAGGCGTCGGTGGAGGGATCGCCGATCGGCCATTTGCACATATGGGCGCCGAGGGTCAGGACCGTGGCCGAGCCGGGTTCTTCCGGTCGCAGGACCGGCACTGGCGCGGCGGGCGCGGGACTGACCTCCGCCGCCGCGACGACCGGTTCGGCCAGCCTGCGCGGGGCCGATGGCGTGGTGGTGACCGGGCGGGCGGGACGCGGCGCCTTGAAGACCGGCCTCGCCGGCTGGGACGGCGCTGCGCGGCCGGACAGGCCGAGCCGGTGGACCTTGCCAATGACCGCGTTGCGGGTCACGCCGCCCAGTTGCTTGGCAATCTGGCTCGCCGATAGACCATCGAGCCAGAGCTTCTTCAGCACGTCGACTCGTTCGTCGGTCCAACCCATGATCCAACCCCTTGCGATTTGGCCAATCCGGCGACGTCCCCACTGCCGGCCCTACATCTTGTGTCCGGCCTGTCGTTTGAAAGGCCTCGCTACCAGATATCGTAAAGTTTTTGTTAAGACGCACAATAGGCGCCCGACCATTCGTCCACAGAAACCAGATATTGATTCTGGTCTCCCTGTCCGGAGCTTTGTCCGGGCGTCTTGCGAAGCTGCGCATTCGCGCGCACCTAGGGGGTATGAAGGACATGGCCGCCGCACCCGTTCCGCCCCAGCCCCGTGACTATTCCGGGTTCAACTGGACTGGCTTCGCCACCCTCTATCTGAAAGAGGTCCGACGCTTCTGGAAGGTCGGGATGCAGACCGTTGCGGCGCCGGTGGTGACATCGCTGCTCTACATGATGGTCTTCGTCGTGGCGGTCAAAGGGGCTGCGCCGCCGATCAGCGGCGTGGCGTTCGCGACCTTCGTGGCGCCCGGCCTGATCATGATGGCCATCATCAACAATGCCTTCGCCAACAGCTCCTCCAGCCTGTTGCAGGCCAAGATGATGGGGCTGACCTCCGATTTCCTGACGCCGCCCCTGTCGCCGCTGGAACAGGTTTCGGCCTTTGCCCTGGGGGCCGCGACGCGCGGCGTCTTCGTCGGAGCGGTGACAGCAGTTGTCGTCTCCGTTCTGCCCGGATCGCACACCACCTTTGCCGCGCCCCTGGCCATCCTGTTCTTCGGGGTCGGGGCGGCCTTGATCATGGGCTTTGTCGGCATCCTGACCGGGCTCTGGTCGGAGAAGTTCGATCACCTGGCGGCGATCACCAACTTTCTGATCATGCCCATGACCTTCCTGTCCGGCACCTTCTATCTGGTCGACCGCCTGCCTGAGCCGTTCCGAACGGCCAGCCATTTCAATCCCTTCTTCTATCTGATCGACGGGTTCCGCTACGGGTTCATTGGCCATGCAGACGGCAATCTGGGGGTCGGTATCGCCATGACCAGCCTTATCGTGGTGACCCTGGCGATCACCTGCTGGCTGCTCTTCCGGGCGGGATGGCGATTGAAGACCTGAGAGCGGCGCCATCGGGGTGGCGTTTTCGGGTCCGCAAGCCCCAAATCATTGACATTGTGACGTTACCCCGCGACAACGCCAAGCCTTCCGGCCCGGCGCGAAAACCGCCCGGGCCTTGACCGTTCTGGGAGGCCAACTTGACCACCGCCGCGACCGCCAATCCCCTGTCTGATCACATCATGGGCGTCTACAACCGTGCGCCGCTGGCTGTGGCGCGTGGCGAGGGCGTGCGCCTGTGGGACGTCAATGGCGAGGCCTATCTCGACTGCGTGGCGGGTATCGCCACCAACGGTCTCGGTCATTGCAATCCCGTCCTGGTCGAGGCCCTGAAGGCCCAGGCGGACAAGGTGTGGCATGTGTCCAACATCTTCCGCATCCCGGGTCAGGAAGAACTGGCCGGCCGGCTGTGCGAAGAAACCTTCGCCGATGTGGTGTTCTTCACCAACAGCGGCACCGAGGCGATCGAATGCGCCCTGAAGACGGCCCGCAAGTATCACACCGCCAATGGCAATCCCCAGCGCGTGGTCATCTATGGCTTTGACGGCAGCTTTCATGGCCGCTCCTACGCCGCCATCAACGCTGCGGGCAATCCGGGCTATGTCGAGGGGTTCGGCCCGCGGATTCCCAACTATGAGCAGCTGAAATGGGGCGACCATGACGCCCTGAAGGCCGCCATTGCCGATCCGACCACCGCCGCCATCATCGTCGAGCCCGTGCAGGGCGAGGGCGGGGCCCGGGCCATGCCCGAACACTGCCTGAGCGATCTTCGCCGCCTGACCCGCGAGCACGGGGTCCTGGTGATCTTCGATGAGGTCCAGTGCGGCATGGGCCGGACCGGCAGGCTGTTCGCCCACGACTGGGCCGAGGATGCGGCGCCGGACATCATGTGTGTCGCCAAGGCGCTGGGCGGCGGATTTCCCGTCGGCGCCTGCCTGGCCTCGGCGGAAGCGGCCAAGGGCATGACGGTCGGCGTTCATGGATCGACCTTCGGCGGCAATCCCCTGGCCATGGCTGTGGGCATCGCGGCCTTCAACGAGATCGCCAAGCCCGAGACGCTGCAGCATGTCCGTGACGTGGCCGGCTATTTCGTCCAGCAGCTTTCGGGCCTGAAGGACCGGTTCCCGGACGTGATTTCGGAGATCCGCGGCAAGGGCCTGCTGATCGGGTTGAAGCTGATCCCCAACAACAGGGAGTTCATGGCCCTGGCCCGTGACCAGCACCTGCTGGTGGCCGGCGGCGGCGACAACCTGGTGCGGCTGCTGCCCTCTCTGCTCATCACCCAGGACGAAGCCCGTGAGGCTGTCGAGCGTCTGGAAAAGGCCTGTGAAGCGGCCCGGGCCAAGGCAGCCGCCTGATGGCGCCGCCCCGGCACTTCATCGATCTGTGGCGCATGGAGTCTGCGGACCTCCGCGCCATTCTGGATGACGCCCACGTCCGCAAGGCGGCCCGTCAGGGCTGGCCCCGCGGCGCGGTCGATGCGGACGCGCCCGCAAGGGATCGCACCCTGGCGATGATTTTCGAGAAGCACTCCACCAGGACGCGGTTCTCGTTCGACGCCGCCATCCGCCAGCTGGGCGGGGCCTCGATCATTTCCAACGCCGGCGACATGCAGCTGGGTCGGGGCGAAACGGTCGAGGATACGGCCCGGGTCCTGTCCCGCATGGTGGACGCGGTGATGATCCGCGCCAACCGGCATACAGATGTCGAGCTGTTTGCGCAGAACAGCATGGTTCCGGTGATCAATGGCCTGACCGACCGCAGTCATCCCTGCCAGATCCTGGCTGACCTGCAGACCTTCGAGGAGGCCCAGGGCCCCGTCGCCGGCAAGACGATTGCCTGGATCGGCGATGGCAACAATGTCTGCGCCAGTTTCATCCATGCCGCCGCCAAGTTCGGCTTCAAGCTGAACATCGCCTGCCCGCCGGTCTATCATCCGGACCTGATCGATCTTGCCCGGGCCGCCGAACAGCAGGGCCGGGTGGAGATGACTGACGATTCGCGCAAGGCGGTTCGCGACGCCCATTGCGTGATCACCGACACCTGGGTTTCCATGGGCGACAAGGACGGCGAAGCGCGTCTGGACGCCTTTGAACCCTTCCAGGTGGACGAGGACCTGATGGACCAGGCGCGGGGGGATGCGGTGTTCCTGCATTGCCTGCCGGCCCATCGCGGCGAGGAAGTCACCGACGAGGTGATCGACGGCCCGCGCTCCCTGGTCTGGACCGAGGCGGAAAATCGCATCCATGCCCAGAAGTCTATCCTCGCCTGGTGCTTCGGCGCCATAGGCTGAACCCGCAGCCAGGGACTCTCCCGGCGCGCGCAGATGGCTCGCCTGACAGGTGAGGCGTTTGCGCCACGTTCACCGCCCCTCAAGGCTTGGCGTCCATGGTGGCCTTGACCCTGTTGGCCGGCGCCGGGCATGGCTGCGCGGGACTTGAGGCGGAGAGGCTTGGCCATGAAGCTGCAGGCGCGGCTGGCGAGAGAATGGAAGTTCTTCAAGGGGGCGACGCGCACCCTGAAGTGGGTCAAGTCCATTGAGCCTGAGTCCACCAATCTGATCTGCGACGACCTCGAAAAGGCCGTGGACGACCATCGTGACCGGCCGGCCATTACCTTCGAAGGCCGGACTCTCACCTATGGCGAGTTTGACCAGATCGCCAACCGCTACGCCCATTGGGCCAAGGCTCAAGGGGTCATGCGGGGCCAGACCGTGGCCCTGTTCATGCCCAACCGCCTGGAATACCTGGCCATCTGGTACGGCCTGAGCAAGGTCGGCGTAGCGACCGCCCTGATCAACAACAACCTGACCGGTCCGGCCCTGGTCCATTGCCTGAACATCTCGGGGGCCATGCACTGCCTGGTGGACGGCGACACCAGCCCGGCCTTCGAGGCCGTCCGGGGGCAACTCGCCCGGCCCATGCATCAATGGACCCTGGGTCCGGTCGCCGCCGAGCGGCGCGACCTGGTCACGGCCCTGAAAAGCTGCAGCCAGCTGCGGCCCGATCGCCAGACGGCCCGGGGCGACCTGCGCGCCAAGGACACGGCGCTCTACATCTATACCAGCGGCACCACCGGCCTGCCCAAGGCGGCGCGGATCAATCACATGCGGGCCCAGCTCTATATGCGGGGGTTCGCCGGGGCGACCGGGGCGACCAAGGCTGACCGCATTTATCAGGTGCTGCCGCTCTATCATGCGACGGGCGGGCTCTGCGCCATGGGCGCCGGACTCTTGACCGGCGGCTCGATCGTCCTGCGACGCAAGTTCTCGGCGACCCACTTCTGGGAAGAGGTGTGCAGCGAATCCTGCACCATGTTCGTCTATATCGGCGAGCTCTGCCGCTATCTGGTCAATGCCCCGGAAAGCCCGATGGAGCGCTCCCACAGGCTTCGCCTGGCCTTCGGCAACGGCCTGCGCGGCGATGTCTGGGCCGACATGGTGGCCCGGTTCGCCATTCCCGACGTTCTGGAATTCTATGGCGCGACAGAGGGTAACGTCTCGACCTTCAACTTCGACTCCAAGATCGGGGCGATCGGCCGGATTCCCGGCTACATGCGCAAGCGCATCAATTCCCGCATCGTGCAGTTCGACATCGAGACCGAAACCCCGATCCGCAATGCCCAGGGTCTCTGTATCGAATGCGGTCCCGGCCAGGTCGGCGAGTGCCTGGGCAAGATCGATTCGGCCGACGTGCGGACCAGCTTCTCAGGCTATGCGGACAAGGCCGCCACGGAAAAGAAGGTGCTGCACGACGTCTTTGAGAAGGGCGACGCCTGGTTCCGGACCGGCGACCTGATGCGGCGTGACGAGGAAGGCTACATCTATTTCGTCGACCGGATCGGCGACACCTTCCGCTGGAAGGGCGAGAATGTCTCGACCAGCGAGGTGGCCGAACAGCTGGCCCAGGCCGAGGGCGTGCTGGAGGCCAATGTCTATGGCGTCGAGATCCCGGGCTATGATGGACGGGCCGGGATGGCGTCCCTGGTGGTTGACGACAGTTTCGACATCAACGCCCTCTACAGCCGCTGCGAGCAGGACCTGCCAGCCTATGCCCAGCCGCTGTTCGTGCGGCTGCAGCGCCAGATCGAGACGACCGGCACCTTCAAGTATCGCAAGGTGGACCTGGTCGAGGAGGGGTTCGACCCCACCCGGACCAAGGATCCGATCTATTTCCGCAGCCCGGTGAAGAAGGCCTTCGTCAAGGTGACCAAGGCCGGCTTCGAGAAGATCCGGTCAGGCGGCTTCAAGCTGTAGAGCCCGCTGTCAGCCCGGGATGACGAAGTAACCCGTCCGGGGGAAGTGGACATGGACCGTGCCGACCGCCGGGTCGGTGCGGGCGATCACTACCCGCTCGGCGTTGGCGGCGACCAGGGTTCCCGCGACGGGGTCGCGGCCATAGTCGTCGGCCATGACCGTCGCCGCCATGCCGGGCTTGAGGCCCTGGGGATCATGCTCGTCATGGGCCGGAGCCGACCCCGGCTCGCTGCGCAAGGCCAGGGCCAGGGCGTCTTCCCCGGACATCTTCTGCTGTGTTCCATGGCCGAGCGCCGCCGTCCTGGCCTGCCAGTCCGTCAGGCGGGTCAGGCCGCGCGTCATGCCTGCCATCAGGGCGGGGAGGTTTCGACCCAGGAACCAGACATTCATGTAGGCGGCGGCGTCTGCCAGGCCGGGCGCGTCTCCCGATAGCCATGCCGAACCAGACAGCTGGCTGTCGATCCAGGCGGCCTGGGACCGCCACTGGCCGGTCAGGGGCGCCGAGGCCGCCTTCATGGCCTTCACATCGAACGGACGTCCCGACAGGGCCTCGCGGTCCTTGATGAAGTCGGCGGGCACATGATCGCCCAGTTCCCCGAAGATCACCGGCACGGTGGTCTGGAAGAACAGGCGGTCGGCCCACCAGTTGGTCGCCCAGTCGAGGCCGCCCCGGACGATCGCGGGGGTCGGAAAGCGGCGTTCCAGCTCGGCCAGGATGACCTGGCTGTCGCAATAGACATCGGCCCCGATCTGCATCGAGGGCGTGCGACGGTAGCCGCCGGTCAGGGGCGTGTAGAGCGGCTTTGGCATCAGCGAGGGGATCTCGACCGAGCCCCAGGTCAGGCCCTTGATGCCGAACACGACCCGGACCTTTTCCGAAAAGGGCGAGGAGTCAAAGTGATGCAGGATCGGGGTTTCGGTCATTTTCGGGGTCCTGGCGCGGGGTCTGGATCGGAGGCAGGCAGGCAAACAGGGCGCCCTGAGGGACGTCTATAGAAAAGCACTTTACAAAGCAAAGTGACGGTTCTATCTCTCCGCCATCGACCTTCAGCCAAGGAGCCCCTCTGTGACCCAGGATCAAATGCAGTCTGTCCGAGACGATATCGCCTTCATGCGCGCCCTCGCCGAGGAGGGAACCCAGACGCCCTTGCTGGGTGGCGGGATCATGGCCCTGGCCGGATTGATCTTCGGCGGGGCTTCCGTGGTGCACTGGATGATCCAGTCGGAAATCCTGCGGGTTTCGCCCTGGTTCTTCATGGTCAACTGGGTTTCGGCCGGGGTGATCTTCGGGATCATCTGCACCCTCCTGATCCGCCGCTCCAACCAGATGCCGGGGGCGACCTCTCCGGTCAACAAGGCCACCAGCTCTGCCTGGTCGGCCGTGGGGTTCGCGATCTTCGCAACCTTCCTCAGCATCACCGCCGTTGCCTATGTCACCAAGAGCGACGCGGTCTTCTATGTGTTTCCGGTGATGATCCTGGCCCTGTACGGCGCGGCCTGGACGGTGGCGGCGGACATGTCTCACCAGCTCTGGATCCGCGGCGTGGCCCTGGCGTCCTTCGCCGCTGCGGTGGGCATGGGCCTGATGGCAGGTCACCCCATGCAGATGCTGGCCTATGCTGCGGCCCTGATCCTGCTGGCCTTTGTTCCCGGCGTCATCCTGCTTCGCCAGGAACCCTCCGACACCATCTAGGAGGGCATGGCCATGGACGATTTTGACATCGACAAGATCGACGACGTCATTCACGGACGGGTCCGGCTGGGGATCATGGCCTTCCTGTCCGGCGCAGGCTCAGCCGATTTCAACGGGCTGAAGTCGCGGCTGCAGCTGACCGACGGCAACCTGTCGGCCCATATTCGCAAGCTGGAGGATGCCGGATACATCGCCGTCGACAAGAGCTTCGTCGACCGCAAGCCCCTGACCCGTGTCAGTCTGACCGACCCGGGCAGGACCGCGTTTTCCCAGTATCTGAAGGCCATGTCCCGTCTGGTGGACGGCCGGAGCTGAACCGGAACCAGGCCCCCTCCCGTCAGCGGGAGGGGGCCGTTCCATGCTACTTGACGGGCTTGCCGTCGGCGTCGACGACGATGACCGGGCCAAGGCCCAGACCCGCCAGGTCCTTTTCGATCCTCGCCCGGTCGCCGACCACGACCCAGGTCACCTGATCCGCCTTGACGATCTTGCGCGCCGCGGCATTCACCGACGCCGGAGTCACCGCCTTGAGCCCCGGGGCGTAGCTGTCCCAGAAGTTGGCCGGCAGGTTCAGGGTGTAGAGGCCAGCCAGGGAGTCCAGCACGGCGTCGCCGGTCTCCCACTGGCCGGGCAGGGACTGGATCATGTCGGACTGGGCCTTGGCCAGTTCCTCGGCGGTGATCGGCCTTCCGCCAGCCACGCCTTCGAGTTCCTTGCGGAACTCGACCATGGATTCCTTGGTCTTGTCGGTCTGGACGCCTGCCAGGGAGACAAAGGCCCGGGGGCCGATGGCGCCGGAGAAGAAGCTGCGGGCCCCGTAGGACCAGTGCTTGTCTTCCCGCAGGTTCATGTTGAGACGGGAAACAAAGGCGCCGCCAAACACGTTGTTGAGCAGCTCGACCGCCCGTTCGTCCTTTTCATCCCGAGCCGGGGCGGGGATGGCGGCGACAATGACACTCTGCTGGGCGCCGGGCTTGTCGATCAGATAGATCGCCTTCTGGGCCGGGGCGGGCGCCGGGAGCTGAGAGCGGGCGGCGGACGGGCCGGGCTTCCAGGACCCGAAGCGCGCTTCCAGCTTTGCCGTCAATTCGGCCAGGCTGATGTCGCCCACCGCCACGATCACCGCGCCCTGGGGACGCAGGCGGTTTTGGTGGAAGGCCTTGAGGTCGTCGCGGCTGACGCTGTTGATGGTTTCTTCGGTGACGATCCGGCCATAGGGGTGATCGGCGCCATAGATCTTGCCGGGGAAGACCCGCAGGGAGATGTTCTGGGGCTGTTGCCGGGCCCGTTGCAGGCCGGCGATCTCGAGCTTCTTGAGCCGGTCCAGTTCCGCCTCGGGGAAGGTCGGACGCAGCACCACATCGGCCATCAGGTCCAGGGACGGGTCCAGCTTGGCGGTCAGGGCCGACATGGAAACGGCCGAGAACAGGACCCCGCCGGAGGTGTCGAGACCGGCGCCCAGTTCCGACAGCTGGCGGCTGATGGTCAGGCTGTCCCTGGCGCCAGCGCCCTCGTCCATCATGGACAGGGTGAGACCCGCCACGGAGCGATCGCCGGGGGGAAGGTCGGCATAGCCGCCCGGGAAGATCATGCTGAGGTTCAGGATCGGCACGGCGGAGCGCCGGGCCAGCACCACCTTGACGCCGTTCGACAGGGTGGCTGTCTCGTACTTGTCAAAGCTGGGGGCGGCAATCTGGCCAACTGCGGGCGGGCCCTCGCGCTTGCCTTCCGGCAGGGCGGCTTCCTGCGGGGTGAAGGGAGTCAGTTCGAGGGTGAAGTCGCCATCGGTCAGCCAGCGGCCGGCGGCGGCCTTGAGCTGGGCGGGGGTGGCGGTCTTCCAGCGTTCCAGGGTCGCCTTGTAGCCATCGGGCGAGCCCAGATAGACTTGGCTTTCTGCCAGGATGTCGGACTTGCCGCCAAAGCCGCCGATCCGCTCGGCGCCGCGGACAAACCCGGCCAGGCGATCCACGCGGATCTTGTTCAGCTCGGCCGCGGTCGGGCCCTCGGCCAGGAGACGGTTGAATTCTTCCTCGAAGACCTGCTCGATCTTTTCGAGGCTGACCCCGGGCTTGGCCATGATCTGGACCTGGAAGGTCGAGCCGATCTCGTTTTCAGCGAGGTAGGCGTTGATGTCGGTGGCGATCTGGTCCTCATAGACCATGCGTTTGTACAGCCGGGCGGTCTTGTCCGAGGCCAGGACATCGCTCAGCAGGGACAGCAGATCGGCGTCCTCGGTTCCGGCCTGGGGGGCGTTCCAGACCCGGTAGAAGCGGGCCTGGGCGACCCGGTCCTGGACGGCGGCGCGTTGAGAGCCGCTGCGCTTGGCGACCCAGGCCTTCTGGCGGGCCAGGGGCGGGCCGGACGGGATGGGACCGAAATACTTCTCGACCTTCGCTTTTGCCTCGGCCGGTGTGATGTCGCCGGCCAGGACCAGGGTGGCGTTGGAAGGGCCGTAATAGGTCTTGAACCAGGACTTCACGTCATCGAGGCTGGCTGCGTCCAGGTCGGCCAGGGAGCCGATCACCGAATGGCCATAGGGATGGTCGCGGTCATAGGTGCTCTCGATGATCACGTCCCGGGCCACGGCATAGGGCTGGTTGTCGCCCTGGCGCTTTTCGTTCTGGACCACGCCGCGCTGTTCATCGAGCTTGGCCTGGTCGATGGCCCCGGTCAGCCAGCCCATGCGGTCGCTTTCCAGCCACAGGACCTGGTCCAGGGCGGCGGTCGGCACGTTCTGGAAGTAGTTGGTGCGGTCGTTGTTGGTGGTGCCGTTCATGTCGGTGGCGCCCAGCTTTTCCAGCGCCTTGAACCAGTCGGTATTGGCGTTTTCCGAGCCGTTGAACATCAGGTGTTCGAACAGGTGGGCAAAGCCGGTCTTGCCGGGGGGCTCGTTCTTGGAGCCGACATGGTACCAGATATTGACCGCCACGATGGGCGCCTTGTGGTCCTCATGGACGATGACGGTCAGGCCATTGGCCAGCGTGAACTTGGTATAGGGAATGTCGATGCTGGGCAGGGCGGCTTCGGCCGCTGCTGTCGCCGGGGCCTTCGCGGCCTTGGTCTGGGCCATGGCCGGCGAGGACAGGATCAGGGCGACCGCCGTGGCGGCCAGCAAGCGCTTGGTCAATGACATGGATGTTTCCCGGAGTGGTGCCTTTCCGCAGAGATAGCGCGGCGGCCGAGAGGGCGTGGATTAAGGTTTTGTCATGCTGGGGGTGGACCCCTTGCATCGTCATCCCGGGCGGCCCGAAGGGCCGACCCGGGACCTAGAGGTGACAGAGCGATACTATCGCAGCTGCGCGATCTGCACTCCTGCAGCCCCTGGGGCTCGGCTCTTCGCTCCGCTCCGGCCGGGATGACGGAAACGGTTTGGAGCGGCCTATGACTTCGGGACGTCGGCTGTCAGCTCGCCAAAGGCCTCTTCGGACATCAGGGGGCGAAGCTCAACACCACCGCTCGAGAAGGGGACCCGTTTGGCCCAGTCCAGGGCCTCGTCGGGGGACTTGCAGTCCAGGATCCAGTAGCCCGAGGCCAGATCGGTGATGTTGTCGAACGGGCCGTCGGTGATGACCGGATTGCCCAGGCCCTCGAACCGGATGCGCTTGGCGGCGGAACTGGGCTGAAGGCCGCCCCCGTCCACCATCACGCCGGCGGCGATCATCTCTTCGTTGAACCGTCCCATGTCGGCGATCAGCCGTTCCACGTCGGCCGGCATTTCCCCGCGCTCGGATTCGGGCGTGGCCTTCACAATAAGCAGGAACCGCATTGTACTTTTCCTTTCCGGAGGGGATCGGGGCCGCTGGAGCCGAAATTGCCGGGTCGCCGCAGGCTTTTCGGCCTGCGCTCTTGCAACCCCTGGGTCCCGGCTCTTCGCTGCGCTGCGGCCGGGATGACGGGGGTTTCAGGCCTGTTCCGTGGTTTCCAGCACCTCGACGAACAGCTTCAGGGTCGCCTCGGCGAAGGCCCACATGTTGGCGACCCGGTCGTCCGAGCCGGTGCGCAGGGTGCGGGCGATGCTGACGGCGCCGACCACGGCCATGCAGGTGTGGCCGGCGGGGTCGCCATAGGGGTTGCCGTCCGGGCCGGCGGCGCCGGTTTCGGACAGGCCCCAGCTGATCCGGCCATGGCGGGCGCGGATCTCGCTGGCCAGCAGCAGGGCATAGGGCTCGGAACTGGAGCGGATGCCGTCGGCCCGCATCTGGTCGATGGAAATGCCGGCCAGGCCGCGGATCGACCGGGCCGAATAGGTGATGGCCCCGCCGGCGAAATAGGCCGAAGCCCCCGGAACGGCCAGCAGGCTGGCGGAGATCAGGCCGCCGGCCGAGGTCTCGCCGACCGCGACGGTCTCGCGCCGTTCCTTGAGCAGGGCGCCGGCGCGGGCGCCGAGGGCGTAGATGTCGTGCATTCGGGTTCCACCGGATAAGCAGGGTTGGCGCTGGGCCTTGTCTTGGACTCGGCCCATGCCTGTGTGGCGCACACCCTGTCACTCAATCAAGGATCGGGTCACGATGAAAACGCGTGAAGGTCGGGACAGGCCCGGGCCGAACAGCCCGGATGCCCGTGATGCATTCTGCCCGCGGACCTGATGGCGAGGATATTCATTACCGGCAATGCGGGGAGCGGAAAAACCACGCTCGCAAGGCAGATGGGCGAGGCCCTCGGACTTCCGGTGTTCGGGCTCGACAGCATTGTCTGGCTGCCGGGATGGAAAAAGGCCAGTTCAGCCATGCGGGAAAAGCAGCTGGCCGAGCTGATTTCGAAACCTGACTGGGTGATCGACGGAGTTTCGCTCACTGTGATCGAGGCGGCGGACACGGTCGTGTTTCTGGATGTGAACCGCCGCACGGCATTCTGGCGATGTGCGAAGCGGAACTGGCGCTACCTGTTTCACAGTCGGCCCGGCCTGCCTGACCACTGTCCTGAAATACTGATCGTCCCGCGACTGGTTCAGATCATCTGGCGGTTTCCGGCCAAGGTCAGGCCAGCCATCCTGTCCGCCCTGGCGGCGCATGGCGGTGAAACATACGTCCTGAGGACGGCAGCTGACCGCGCGGCATTTCTGGATGCTATGGGCGTCTCTTCGATCAGGTAGGTCCGGAACCCGCTGACAGGTCGGCGACGGTCAGCCGCGACTCTTCGAACCGCGGCCTCAGCCCTGAGCCGCCATGGCCATCGGCTTCATCCCAAGATCGGCCAGCATCAGCTGGTCGTCGTCCATGCCGGGCAGGGGGGTGGTGAGGAGCTTGCCGCCGACGAAGATGGAGTTGGCGCCGGCCAGGAAGCAGAGGGCCTGGAGTTCGCGGCTCATGCCTTCGCGGCCGGCGGACAGCCGGACCATGGATTTGGGGCAGACCAGCCGGGCCACGGCAATGGTGCGGACAAATTCGATGCCGTCCAGCTGGCCCTGGGCCTTGATCTGGTCGCCCAGCGGGGTGCCGCCGACGGGGACCAGGGCATTGACCGGCAGGCTGTCGGGATGCTCGGGCAGGATGGCCAGCTGATGCAGCAGGCCGGCCCGGTCCGTGCGGCTTTCACCCATGCCGACGATGCCGCCGCAGCAGGTGCTCATCCCGGCGGCCCGGACATGGGAGAGGGTGTCCAGCCGGTCCTGATAGGTGCGGGTGGTGACGACGGATGCGTAATATTCCGGCGAGGTGTCGAGGTTGTGGTTGTAATAGTCGAGGCCGGCCTCGCGCAGGGATTTCGCCTGGTCGGCGGTCAGCATGCCAAGTGTGGCGCAGGTCTCCAGCCCCAGGGCCTTCACGCCGCTGATCATGGCGGCGACCTTGGGCATGTCGCGGTCCTTCAGGTCGCGCCAGGCGGCGCCCATGCAGAACCTTTGCGCCCCGCCGGCCTGGGCCGCTCGGGCGGCCTCGATCACCGCATCAGGGTCCATCAGGCGGGTGGCCTTAAGGCCGGTGTCGAAACTGGCGGACTGGCTGCAATAGCCGCAGTTTTCGGCGCAGCCGCCGGTCTTGACCGACAGGAGCTGCGACAGCTGCAGTTCGGTCGGGTCAAACCAGCGCCGGTGAACCTGGGCGGCCTGGAACACCAGTTCGGTGAAGGGGAGGGCGAACAGGGCCTCCACCTCGTCACGGGTCCAGTCATGGCGGGGCTGGGCGGGATCGGCGAACTGGACAGGCGCGTTCATCGGGACTCTCGGATAGCAGGCTGGGGTCTGGGCCCCTCAAACTGGGGGGCGATCAGCCGCCCTTGTAGACACGGCCCGCCTTCATCACAAAGCCTACATCCTTCAGAACCCGAACATCGTTCAGCGGATCGCCGGAGACGGCGATGATGTCGGCAGCCTTGCCCGGTTCCAGGCTGCCGATCTGGTCCGACAGGCCGAGAAGGTCGGCGGCATTGACGGTGGCGGCCTGGAGGGCGGCGGCGGGGGTCATGCCGAACTTGACCATCAGCTCGAACTCGTCGGCGTTGCGGCCGTGCTTTGAGACGCCGGCGTCGGTGCCGAAGGCGATCTTGACGCCGCGCGGCACAGCCTTGGCCAGGGACTCGCCGGTGATCCTGATCCGCCAGTCGATCTTGGCCCGCACGGCCGGGGCATAGGCATTCGGGTCCTTGGCGATGCGTTCCAGATAGCCGTTGATGGTCGAAAGGGTCGGCACGTAGTAGGCGCCGGACTTGAGGAACAGGCGGATGGTGTCCTCGTCCATGATGGTGCCGTGCTCGATGGAATCGGCGCCATAGGTCAGGGCCAGCCTGATACCGTCCGCGCCATGGGCATGGACGGCGACCTTCTTGCCATAGAGGTGCGCCGTCTCGATCAGCGCCCTGGCCTCGTCATCGAACATCTGGCGGCCGATCCCGGCGCCGATGACGCTGTTGACCCCGCCGGTGGTGGCGATCTTGATGACGTCGACGCCGCGGCTGATCTGCAGTCGCACGGCCTGGCGGCAGCGTTCGGTCCCGTCACAGAGGTTGGTGGTCGGGACGGTGGCGCGGATGTCGTCATTGAAGCCCAGCCGGCCGTCCATATGGCCGCTGCTGGTCGAGATGGCGTTTCCCGCATCGATGATGCGCGGCCCGTCGACCCAGCCCCGGGCCGTGGCGTCCCGCAGGGCCAGGGTCACGCCATCGCCGTTGCCGAGGTTCCGGACGGTGGTGAAGCCTGCCATCAGGGTCTTGCGGGCGTTCATCTGCGCCTCGTAGGCGTGGTCGGCGGTGGATTCGGTGACCGCCGACAGCATGCCCTCGACCCCGGCCCGGTCGCTGTCCAGATGGACATGGCTGTCGATCAGGCCTGGCAGGACGAAGCGGTCCTTCAGATCGATGACCCGGGCGCCCGGATAGGCGGCGGCCTCGACATAGCCGTCCTGCACCGCCTCGACCTTGCCGGCCTGCAGGATGAGGCTGGCGGCCGTGCGCGGCGCCTGGCCCGGCCGGTCCAGCAGTCGGCCCGCATGGATGATGGTGATGTCCGAGGCTGCGGGGCCGGTCGATTGGGCCAGGGCTGATCCGGCGAACAATGTGGAGGCGGCCAGCAGGGCGGCGAGGGATTTGGCGATCATGGTCCGGGAAGACTCTTGTATTAGAGATCTGTCGTAGTTTGGGTTTGTCCCGACAGGGGCTCCCCGCTGCGGATGGCCGTCCGCAGCGGGGAGCTGGCGGGCGGATCGACGGCTACTGAGCCTTTTGGGCTGCTTCT